>Ga0137394_10000280_pt1 | contig 35426 bp, 22 predicted proteins | sample czobulk116metaG_FD_108278 | JGI IMG/M metagenome (GOLD analysis project Ga0137394, IMG submission 108278) | Vadose zone soil microbial communities from Angelo Coast Range Reserve, California, USA - czobulk1.16 metaG | ecosystem: Environmental > Terrestrial > Soil > Vadose zone | place: USA... | reverse complement strand
GTCCGGGAAGCAGACCGCTTCCGGCAGATGACGGCCGTCAAGTCCGGGAAGCAGACCGCTTCCGGCAGATGACGGCCGTCAAGTCCGGGAAGCAGACCGCTTCCGGCAGATGACGGCCGTCAAATCCGGGAAGCAGACCGCTTCCGGCAGATGACGGCCGTCAAGTCCGGGAAGCAGACTGCTTCCGGCAGATGCCGGCCGGCAAGTCCGGGAAGCAGACTGCTTCCGGCAGATGCCGGCCGGCAAGTCCGAAGCAGCGTCGCACTATCTGGCAAAAAGTTGATCACCCGCTAAACCTAACGAATGCTCATCGAGAATGCGCTCTGGATGTCAGCATTCAGCCCCGTAGAATTCTGGTATACAGCTAATAAATCGCGTCGCTATCTGACGACGAAGGAGTCAACGATGTTCACGCCTGCCTTCTGAAAATCGGCGCGATTACGTGTAGCAACAACGAGATCGTGGACAAGCGCCGTAGCCGCGATGAGACTGTCTTTAATCGGCATGGCTCGGCCTGATGCACGCAGCTTTGCGAGTAGCTCCGCCCATCGGAGCCCGGTTTCCGCTTCCCACGGCAGGCAGTGGAGACGCTGGACGCCCGCGTCAAACCACCGTTCAAGCTTTGCCCGGCGCTTTCCTTTTGGGAGAAGGAGTATTCCGAATCGAAGCTCGCCTACAATTATCGGATCAACGGCAATTTCGCGTTCATGGTCGCGCAGCCATTCGAAAGCATTTGGATCTGGGGCAGGTTTCGTCGGCTCACTAAGAATGTTGGCATCAACAAGATACTTCACAACGAGTCCGTAGATTCGGATTCAATCGGAACAAGAAACCCTTTTTCCAGACAGGTTGACAACCAATCCACAACACCCTCATTCGGCGGCGCGTTACGGCGTACAAGCCGGTATTCACCGCGATCGAGCCGCTCGATTTCGAATTCCTGTCCCGCTTCGATGTGGTCTTGCAGCCGTAAGTCAGCCGGTAACACGATTTGCCCCTTTGATGACACCGTTGTCTTCATATTGGGTAAGATATCGTCTTACCCAATGTAGGGTCAAGAGCGCATGAACCGACAACGCTCGCGCCGGCAGGTACGCATACATTGCCGATGAGCTGGCGCTGTTTGGGCCGACCAATCGGAACATGCACTGCGTCCAACCGGAAAGTGGGCAAGGATCGATTTTTAGGCCACAATCGTGACCTGCCATGGTTAATTTCGACAATGACGAAATCCCCGATCACCTTAGTTTCGATGACGAACAGATCGAAAGCGAGGCCGCAGAGGCGGCTGCATTCATTCGACTCTTGCCGCTGATTCCCGTCGAGCAACTGGACGCGTCTGAACCGGCAAACACATTTGTTCGCCTGCGCGAAGAAGGATTGACCCGCGAAGAGGCTATCGTAATGGTCTTGGAAACGATGGCGAAAGAAGTGACCATGCCGAGCGGCGAATCCAAACCGGATGCGACTCGAGACGGGCGCTCCCGCTAAAACCGCTCTAAAACGCCGGCAACTCGAGCACGGCGCCACTCACGTTTCCATGGCCCGCCAGGTGACCGACGACGGTGACCCAGATTTTGCTGCCGTCGGGTGAGCCGGCGATCCCATTGAGGCGACCATTGCCGAGCGATCTTCCGTCGGCGAGTCGCACCTCCCGCACCGCAACGACAGCGCCGTCCTGACGCATGCGAACGACGGTGTTATTGCCACGATTCGCCACATAAAAATCCGCACCGACCTCGAGCGTCGTATTGCTGGCCCAATTGGGATTGGTCGTCTCGATCATCGCGGGCGCCAGATCGATGGGCTGGCGCAATGCCTCAGAGCGGATGCGATGCATCGCAGCGACGTAGAACACCAGCCCGTTGTCGGCGAGGTCGAGGACGGCGATTGTGTTGTTGAAGGGTTCGCTGACGTACAGGATCCGCGTGGGGCTGTAGTTGAGGACTACGCCGAGCCGGGGCGTTGCGCTGCCGCCCTCGTCATCGTCGTCATTCCAGTTCCGCTCCAGCAGCGGACGCACCGTCCCGGCAGGCGCCAGCCCGTCTACGTTCTGCGCGGTGTGTTCCTGCACGAGGCTGCCGTCAGCGAGCACCACGCTGAACACCGCACGGTTGGAGCCGTCCGGCGAGCGCCCAAGAAACGCGGTGCCGACCGCTCCCCGGTTCAACGCGCCGGGAATGAGTTGTAAGGGCTGGCGCGGGGTGAGGTTGCCGGCGAACACGCCTCCGGCCAGAGCGCTCGGAGCCCCGGCCAGCGGGATCCCGCTCGGATCAACAATGGTCGAAGTGCCGATCCCTTCCAATCCAGTTGGCGCGTTGGCAGGCCACAGCCGCCCAAAGGCGTTGTTGATGGAGAGACCCAGCGGGTTGCTCACAGCCGTGAATCCAGCGGTCACCGCCGATGGATTGTTCACACCATTTCGAAACGCCGGGCTCTGCGCACTGTACATCTGGACGCGGCCGACGAGGGCCGACGCCTGGTTGCCTGCGGCGGCGAAGTCGGGTGGAATCACCAGGGTGGCCGGGAAACGCGGATCTAGCGACAGAAACGAGCCGGGGCGTTGGCCGGAATTAGCCACCGGCGCCCCGAAATTCGACGTGCTGCCGACAAGAATCCGCACGGGATCGAGAACCCTGCCGGGGATCGTGAAGGCAGCGAGTTCCGGTTTGTCGTGAATTGGGCCGCCCGGCAAGAAAGTGCCAACGGCGCTGATCGTCGAGGCGCCGGGGATTCCCAGAGCGACAATGCGTCCCCTGAGAGACTGGTGCTTGTCCTCATCGTCATCAGCTTTGCCAACGTTGATGCTGCTGGTCGCCGTAATCATGAACGCTGCAAAAATCGTGATGAGCTTTTTCATATGACCTCCCTATGAGTGAAGTGTGGTTACTCCACTCCTTATTCCGAGAAATCTCCGTGAAAACTGTCACCGCTGCAGAATGCCCCACGCGTCGAGTTGTTGCGGATCGCCGATCGTCCGTTAAAAGGGTGTCTAATGAGATGTATGTGTATCAAATTCGAAGACCAGAGCCAACACCGCCGCGATCGAGAGAATGCTGCTCTTAGTCTCCATCATCGGAAAAGTATACAAGTACAGGCAGACATACGCATCCTGTGCTCGCGCGTCTTTCTCGGATGAGATCGAGCATTGAGCATTGGTCAGACCCCCGCGGCGTACTCGGCAACCTCGACGAGATTGCCGTCCGGGTCGCGGAAGTAGATAGATCGTAACGCGCCGAGAGCGCCGCGCCGTGCCACGGGTCCTGCTTCGATCACGATTTTTTCCCCGCGCAAGTGTGCGAGCACTTCGTCCAGCGGGACCGCGGCGATCAGGCAGAAATCGCCGGAGCCGAATGTAGGATGTTGGGCCTTGGTCGGAGTATCGGTGGTGCGATCTTGCAAGTTGATCTTCTGTTTGCCGAACTTCAGCGCATGACGCGGTTGCCCTTCCGGCCCGTGGAAGAATTCGCGCTCGAAACCGAGCGCGACCTCGTAGAATTGAGTCGTTTTCTCGATGTCGCTAACAGTGAGCACAATGTGATCGATGTGGTTTGCAACAAGCTTTCGCACGATCCCTCCTTATCCGCAATGAAACGGGATTATCATTTTTTGCGGCGCGGCATATCACGTTTTTCAGGCCACTTTCATTTGGAAGGTGACTTTTGAAAACATATGAGGTTGCAGTAGTGGCCGGCGACGGGGCACGCGAAACCTAGCGGGTTTGAGCAACTGACTCTTAATCAGTAGGTTGGAGGTTCGATTCCTCCACGGCTCACTATAACTTACAGACAATCACCGGCACGCATTTTCCGGAGTAGGTACAGATAGGTAACAACCGATCAAAATTTGTTTCAATGTTCCTCCGGAGTTCTTCGCGCAGAAATGCGCACACTACGCACTGACGAAACCGACAAAACTCAACGTGATGGAGTTCTTTTCTCCCACAATTCGGCCGCGACCAGGATTGGCGTTCTGCTGAAGCATTCCGGGAAATCCTGGAGTTCCCCAAAAATAACCCTCAAAAGTCCACCTGCAAAAAACGTATACCCCAGCCGATAGCCCTGTGGCCCTTTCTGCAGAGGATTCGCGCCTTACCCGGTGAAGGCGAGTAAACGCCAGACGGATAAAGCCAACAACAATTCGAAGGAGACGTGCCATGAAAGTCAATTTTGAACCGCGACGAGTCGCAAAAAGAATGATGTTAAATCTGGCAATGATAACGGCGCTCGCCGCGAGCGTTCCATCCGCTTTCAGCCAGGCTTTTACTGCAGAGGACCTCGGCATGGTGAGAACCCCGGTGGGTGCGATTAACAATCAGACTGGACAGGCGTTGGCTGTCGTATTGAACAGAGACGGCGAGGTGGTCGTCCATGGTTTCAGGCCGAATTGCAGACCGGAAACCAGCTTGCCAGTCTCGGAAAATGCGCTGGGTGTCGCGATGGGTAGCAGCACACAGGTTGCGGGCACGAACGGATCTTTTCGGACAACGATTGGCGCCGATCCTTGCGCGTTCCTGGACGACGCGGCCCCGATAGCCCCGTTACCTACTCCAACGACTTTCCAGCTCTTCGGTACGCAACCGAAGTCGATGAACGGCGGTGATGTCGTCGTGGGTTCCGGTAGTGCCATGGTCAGTCCTTCCGCAAGTCTGCGCGACCTCCCGATCCGTTGGGCTGCCACTGCGGGCTTTACCCCGACGATCTTGCAAACGGGAACCGATATTCTTGGCTTTCCTAAGGCCGGCGCCGCCCTCGACATCAACGATTCCGGCGCTGTCGTCGGGTCTGTGGGATCTGGTTCCGAAAAGAGGGCGGTCATATTCCGTGACAATCAGGATCCATTAACGCTGTCGCCTTCTACTAAAAGTGTTTCTCTGACCGAAGCCACCGGCATCAGTAACAGCGGCTTAATCACAGGCAATGGACGCTTTTTGGTTTCGGCCGGAACCGCTACCGTTTTTCAAAATCGTGCATTCGTGCGGCGCCTTGTTTGGGGCGTCTCTGCCATCGCGAGGACCGAGCTGCCCGAAATGTGGTATCTGGACAATAGCGTCCCCCAACCGATTTACACACAAAGCGTTGCTCACAGGATCAATAATTCCGGCAACGCCGTCGGATATATCGTATCGCCGTTAATACCGAAAACCGCGGCTCTCTGGGATCAATTGGGCAATATCTACGACATCTTCCAGAATACGGAAGATCTGAATGGGATTATCTTGAGCGAGGCCGTGGACATCAACGATCATGGCATTATTCTCGCCTTCGGGAAGCGTTCCGGCGAGACGGACCTTCATGCAATCCTCCTGCGGCCGACGGGCCGACCGCTGGCAGCCTATACCGGTCAGACATATTAGAGGCCTGTTAGGTAGTGGGGTCTTTTGACAATTTCGATTCAAACCAATGTAGTCGCGGGCTTTACCCCCGCGACTACATTTGGTAATCGCGGAGTCGCCCGTAAGCGTCTATCGCTGGTCCTTCGTGATGGCAGACAGCCGCCGCTGTTTGTTTCTTCGTGTCTTTCTGGTGCAAAATGCGTCCCGTGTTTTCCGTTCTTCTCTTACTGCTGCTCGCTGGTAGCGGCTGCGCGGCTCTTATTTACGAGATCGTCTGGTTGCAATTGCTGCAGCTGGTGATTGGTTCTTCGGCTGTATCGTTGGGACTGCTGCTGGCTGTCTACATGGGAGGGTTATGCCTTGGCAGCGCCGCTCTGCCACGGCTGGTTTCTCCACGACGACATCCTCTGCGCGTATACGCGTTTTTGGAGTTGGGAATTGGCGCGTTCGGGATACTTACCTTATTCGGCCTGCCGTTCATCGGGCATCTGTACCTTGGCGGCCCAACCTCAGGTTTGCCCGGATTGCTTGCGCGCGGCGTCATAGCCGCGGTCTGTCTGCTTCCGCCGACGCTGCTGATGGGCGCCTCGTTTCCGGCAATCGCGCGTTGGGCGGAAAACTCGACGAAGATGATTTCCTGGCTCGGAGCGTTTTACTGCGCCAATATCGCGGGTGCGGTCCTTGGCTGTCTCGTTGCGGGCTTTTATCTCGTACGTGTTTACGATATGGCCGTCGCCACCTATGTTGCAGCGGCTATCAATTTGATTGTGGCGCTACTCGCGTTCGCGTCCGCAGTCGTCGTGAGCCGGCAGGGCAAATTCAGGGACGCATCACGAATTTCTGAGCTGCAGGAAGTTCGGGGTGCGTCCCCGAATTTCCCTCACCGCGCCCCGGGCTCGGTGCTGGTTTATGTGGCGATCGCTCTTTCCGGGCTGACAGCTCTCGGGGCCGAAGTCGTGTGGACACGATTGCTGTCTCTGCTGCTGGGCGCGACGGTCTATACGTTCTCCATCATCCTTGCCATATTTCTGCTGGGACTGTGGGGTGGCAGCGCTGCCGGTTCATTCCTGGTGCCGCGTATCCAGCAACCACGATTGGCGCTGGCAGGCTGCCAGATGCTGCTCGCGGCCGCGATTGCGGGAACGGCATACATCATCACGAACGTGCTGCCGTTCTGGCCAGTAGACCCGTGGTTGTCGCTCAATCCGTGGTTCAATTTCGATTTGGACCTCTTCCGCTGCATCCGGACGATTTTTTTTCCGGCGCTGTTATGGGGTGCCAGCTTCCCGCTGGCGATGGCGAGTGCGGCGGCGGAAGGCGAGGACCCTGCGCGGCTGTCCGGACAGATCTATGCCGCCAATACAGCGGGGTCTATAGCAGGCGCATTGGCGTTTAGTCTTGTGCTGATTCCCGATCTGGGAACACGTGGCTCGCAACAACTGTTGATCGGTCTCACGGCAGCAGCCGCGGTGGTTGCGATTCTTTCCCATGTCAGGATGATGTGGAAGCGCCTGGAGGCCACCCGGCTGCGCTCGGCGATAATATTGGCTTCAACATTCACAGGCATAGCGGTGGTCGCAATCGGGCTGATTGCCGCTGTTTCCGATATTCCCTGGCAGGTCATTGCGTATGGCCGGCGCGTTGCGCCCATTTTGCGGGGTCTCGATTTATCGGCAGAGGCCAAACCACTGTTTGTGGGCGAAGGAATGAATTCGTCTGTAGTGATTACCGATCGGGCCGGCCAACGATTCTTCTACGTCAGCGGAAAGTCCGAGGCGTCGTCGGCGCTGCTGGACATGCGCCTGCAACGTATGATGGGACACTTGCCGGCATTAATCCATCGGCAGCCAAAGTCAATACTGGTGGTCGGATTCGGGGCGGGCGTCACCGCAGGGTCCTTCGTGCAATATCCGGAGGTCGAGAATATCGTCATTTGCGAATTGGAGGCGATCATTCCGCCCGCTTCCGATGAGTTTTTCAAGACGCAGAATTATGGTGTGCTGCACGACGGCCGAACGCGAATGATTTATGACGATGCGCGCCACTTCATCCTGACCACATCAGAGAAGTTCGACGTCATTACTACGGATCCCATCCACCCGTGGGTGAAGGGCACGTCCGCGCTGTATTCGAAGGAATATTTCGAGCTTGTTCGAAGCCATCTGAATCCGGGTGGAGTGGCAGCACAATGGTTGCCCCTTTACGAAAGCGACGAGGAAACGGTCAAGACACAATTGGCTACTTTCTTCGATGTGTTTCCGAACGGCACCGTGTGGAGCAGTTACTTGAACGGCGACGGCTACGATCTCGTGTTGCTGGGAGGCCTGGAGAGCGGTCCTATTAATATCGATGCGATGCAGCAGCGCCTGGACAACGCCAAATACTCGGGTGTGGAGGCTTCGCTCGCCGAAGCTGAATTCCATTCCGCCTTTGATCTGATGGCCACATACGCGGGCCGCGCCTCCGATCTTTCGCCAATACTGTCGGGTGCTCAGATCAATCGTGACGTCAACATGCGTCTGCAGTACATCGCTGGATGGGGTTTGAACTCTGTCACCGCAGCGCGGGTCTATCGGGAGGTCCTTTCTTACCGAAGATTTCCTGAAGACCTGCTTACCGGCACGGGCGAACGTATGGATGCGCTGCGCGAGTTGCTCGGGCGCCGGCACCGCACCTTCTGAGGAACCATGTCGAAATTTCTGGCCGGTCTCTTACTCGTCTCTGCGTTTTCCCCGCCCGCGCAAGTGATCTGTACACTCGGTACCGACGCTTCGTCCTACAATGCATATCTGGATCAACGCCCGACGGCTGACACCATGGAACTGGCCGGAAAAGTGAATGCCGCACTGGTCTCGGCCTGCCGCCCCAATTGCCCGACGCTTGCTGTGTTCCGCAACTCAAGCGCGCCGAATGCAATGCTGATTAACGACGCCGGGCGAGCGAGAATCCTGTACAAGCCGGATTTCTTCACGGCCGTCTATGAAAGCTATGGGGATGGCGGAATCCTTGCCATCCTTGCTCACGAAGTCGGTCATGCCATTGATGCGGTTTCACCGCCATCCTGGATGAAGGGTGTTTCGACTCCTGAATTACGCGCCGACGCGTGGGCCGGTTGTGCATTCGCGAAGATGAGTTTGAATGGATTTGCGTTGCGGGCCGGTCTTACGACATTGTCGAAGTATCCGGCTCCTTCTCATCCCGATTGGGCCATGCGCCTGCCCGTTCTGCGACTGGGCTACACGCAATGCGGCGGAGACGGCGCGAGGTTTGACTAGCGAGTGGGAACATGACATTGTCGGAATCATCGGCGGCGCACCCCCGATCAGCAAGATGGGGATCTACAGCGAACTGCAGCATTCGGCGGAACTGTTCCACTTCGGTCAGTGGCTGAACGTCTTCTTCTACTGGGCCGACTTGAACGGGGTCAATTACTAGCAGGGTTCAAGGATTTCTTAATCACGGGGCGAGAATGAAACGAATTCTCATGCTGGTGCTTGTGGCATCGTTCGCGGTGTACACGGGATCCGTCGCTGCGCAACGCCCCACGGCCGCGGGTGTTTGGTCTGGCTTTCTTCAGGTGCCAGGACGGGAATTTCCGGTAACGATCAGTCTGCAAAACAAGGATGGCGACTGGTCGGGAACTGTCGAGGTTCCCGCGCTGAACATTGCGAATCACCCGCTAAGCAAAATTGCTGTTGAAGATTCAGGGACGATATTGTTCGCCGTTGGCGACGGTCCAACCGTCCCTACTTTCAGGGGAACGCTTTCGAGCGATGGGAAAACATTCAGCGGAGAAGTCGCGCAAGGCGCTCTGAAAGCTCCATTCAAGCTCACGCGGATGGCAGGTGAGGCGGAAGCGCCGGCAGGGGATCAGGATACCAACGAGCTCCTGTCGGGTTTTGCTTCGGCCTCGGGGCCTCTCGCCGAGCGTAACTTTCTCGGCTCCATGTTTCATCCCGCGATCGACTATACGGCGCGTCCGGTGAACGACGCCGTCGCGGAGTTAAACAGAAAGATTCGGGAGGGCGAGGTTCATCTGAAATCCGACGGTGAACCGGGCTACCTGCGCTCGATCCTCGACGCGCTCAATATTCCGATTGAATCGCAGATGGCTGTGTTCTCAAAGACCAGCGTCCAGGCGCCTCGTATCGGGCCGCAGAATCCGCGGACGCTGTTTTTCAATGATTCGGTCGTTGTGGGGTGGGTGCGAGGCGGCTTTGTGGAATTGGCGTCTCACGATCCGCATCAGGGCGCGGTCTTCTATATCCTGGATCCCAAATCCGCGGACACACCTCAATTGGTTCGCCGCTATGACTGCCTGGGATGCCATGTGTCATTCAATACTCTGGATGTCCCCGGGATGTTGCTGCGCAGCGTCTACACAGCGCCGAATGGTGACGCGAAGTATCAGTTCGGAAGCTACATTTCCGATCACCGGACTCCGCTGGAGGAACGCTGGGGTGGATGGTACGTAACGGCAAAGCTCAATTCGATCCGTCATCTCGGTAACGCCATGGTCACAGACGCAGAGAAACCGGAATCGATGGTGACCGAAAAGACTTTGAATGTGGAATCGTTGAAGGAAAAATTCGATACAGGCGCCTATTTGTCTTCCCACAGCGACATCGTTGCCCTCATGGTCTTCGAACACCAGATGCACATGGTCAATCTGATAACCAGAGTCGGGTGGGAGGCTCGGACGGCTCGGTACCTCGAAGAGAAGATCGGAAAGCGCACCGACGATATGAATCGAGTTCTGAGCAGTAACGCCCAGGAGTTTGTGGACTACCTTCTGTTTGTGGACGAAGCGCCGCTTACAGGAAAAATTCAGGGCACCTCGGGCTTTGCCGAAAGGTTCGCCGCGCAGGGACCACGCGACAAACAAGGTCGCTCCTTACGCCAATTCGATCTCGAGCGCCGGCTTATGCGTCATCCCTGCAGCTACATGATTTATTCGGAAGCCTTCGAAAACCTGCCGGCTGAAGCGAAGGATGCAATTTACCAGCGGATGTGGCAAGTGTTGTCCGGAGAGGAGCGAGCCGGCAAGTATGCGCGACTCTCTATTGCGGACCGGCGGGCTATCGTCGAAATTCTGCGCGAAACCAAGAGGGACCTCCCTGATTACTTCGGGAGAGTCGACCAGTAGCAGCTTCTACCGTTTGACGTTCTGGAGTATCGCAGGCGTCGCGGCGTAGTTATCCAGAGCGACGGTCCTGGCTTCGTTATCGAAGGTCACCTTGCTTGTGAGAGACGCTTTGCCTTCTCCCAATCCTTTGGAGTCCATCCGGATTTCGATAAGCGTGAACTCGTAGTCGGTTGGAGTTCCGGTCGCCACGTCTTTCCACCCGCCAGTGCCGGCGCCGAGGCGCCGATCGGTTGCGAGGATGATGCGTTCGCCCCCATCTCGCGAGGAAGTGCGGTAGGCGTACTTAATCGAATACCCGACAACTTCGTTTGTCCAAAGGTATCCAACGGTCGCTGATTTACTGATTGCGGCCGTTAACGTAGAAATGGGATCGAGAGGCTTGGCATCGCCGCCACGGCCGCGGCCTCCACGACCGCGCGCCTGCGCACCAACCAGGTCTGCCAGCGTAGGATCGTTCGGATCCAGCCCTGCTGCCGCGCCTTGATCACCACGCCCTCCGCCACGACCTCCTCGTCCACCGGCGCCCCGGCCGGCCGCAGCCGCGGCCTGGGCGGCTGCCTGGGCGGCAGGATCCAACGCCGCGACAACTGGCTTGCGCTCTTCTTCAGTCGACCAGCGGAGAATACTTATCTTGACGGGAATACCGGATTCGCCGATGTTTGCAGACTTGGCCGTGAGGTTGACAGGGCCTGTTTCCGTCGCTTGCTTTTGAGTCGGCGCTGGAGCTTGCTGCGCGTGCGGAACAGACACGAGGAAAAATGCAAAGGCCAAACCAAGGCTGCGTGCAATCGCAATAGTTGATCTCATTGAATCTCTCGATCCGAACTCCGGAGGCTAACCAGACACAGCGACTTTATGTCGGTGTTCATCAACCCTACTTTTTATCCTTCTGATCCTTGTCGTGATCTTCTTTTTCCTTTACTGAAAGGCCGCCCGTGATGGCGCTGAGTTGATTTCCTGTAGCCAACCGCCGCATCTTCACGATCTCTGCCGGCGTCGCAGTCTTGGGGTCGACGTTGACGGTGGAACAGGTGAATCCTCTCAAAGTGCATTCCGAAGTGGTGTGTTTGATTCCTTTTTCTTTCATCAGCCGGAGCATCAACTCTGACGTTTCTCCGTGGTACTCCACAGAATTGTTCGGTAAGAACGTCCCGACGCCTATCGCATAATCGACCGGCATCAGCGGCTCGACGCTTGCCATGAAGGCGCCATCAAGCCTTTTGCCTAAATCATAAGCTCCCAGGTCAGCGCCCTGATCCACGAGGTATTGGACGAGAGGGGTATTTCCCAGGTTCGCCGCGGCCATCAGCGGCGTAATACCGTAGGCATCGGCCCAGTTCACGTCTTCTCCGAGCTCCACCAGCAATTTGGAAAGTTCGACTCTTTCGGCATTCGGACGACTCAGTTGATAGCCGGGAATGAGGGCCAGTCCCGCGGCCGCTTCCAGCATGGATTCCCTGTCGCTGGACACCGCGTGGGGGTCCGCGCCGTGAGCCAGCAGAACCTTGGATAGTTCGAGATCTCCGGCAAACGCCGCGCGATGCAACGCGCTTGCGAACACGATCCGCGGTGACGCATTTCGATTGCGGCCCCTCGGAGTGTTATTCACTACGGCGTTCGGATTTGCGCCGGCGTCGAGAAGCTTCTTGATGAGCGGCAGGGGATCTGTTGTCACGGTCCACGGGAAGCCATTGGTCCCGAGTTCCATATTGCGGCGATCCACCGCCCAGAACAGCGGAGTAAACCTCTGGGCGTCGGCATGATTCACATCGACATGGTTGTCGATCAAATAGGAGGCGAGTTCATATTGGCCGTTGAAAATCGCAAGGCCCAAAGCGTCTTTCCCGTCGCCTGCGATTGCGTTCAAATCCGCTCCAGCAGCAACCAAAGTCTTCGCGATTTCAAGGTCGCCTTCCCGAGCCGCAAACATCAACGGCGTCAGCCAACCGCCGGCTAACTCGTCCACAGCTTGTTTCGGATTGGGAGGCTCCGGCGTAGCGCCTTCAAAGCCGCGGCCGTGGGCCGACGGAACAAAATACGAACGAATATTGACGGCGGCGCCGTGGTCAATGAGCATCTTGACGGTATCGAGATGGCGCTCGGAAACGGCCCACATTAATGTGTTCGTACCGCCCCAGGTCTCGATTGCGTTGACCTGCGCTCCATTGTCCAGGAGCAACTTGACGCCGTCGAGCTTCCCGGTGCGGGCCGCCAGCATGAGTGCGGTGTCTCCAAATTTCGACAGCGAGGCATTCGGGTTGGCTCCCGCCTTGATGAGCTTCTCGATCATGGGCGCAGTGCCGTTGACGGCCGCCAGCTGCATCGGGGTAACGCCGTCGCGGTTCGCGGCCGACACATTTGCCCCGGCTCGTATCAGCAGGTCCGCCGTTTCCAGATCATCTGCGCGCACGGCCCAATGCAACGCCGTGGTGCCGTCCACCTGCGTTCCATTGACATCCACCTTCTTCTGCAGCAAAGAACGCACAACATCCTTATTCCTGTTCATAACTGCATCTGCTATATCACTGCTCGCGGCAGCAAAACTTTGCACGAACAGCAACAGCGCCAATACATAACAGCCACGCATCACGCGTGCGATTGTCATTTTCGTGGTCTCCTGATCTGGTTGATTGTCGGCCTGCATCTTTATAAGTGCTGTCGTCCTTCTACTACAGAGGTAACTGGATTGACAACCAAAATTCCCCAAAATCGTTGTTGACAGGAACGGATCGTTCATGCCACGAGGCGGTAAAATCATCGAGCAAAAGATTATCGGAAGATTGCGTGAAATTTCTTGGTCCAGACGTCATTGTCATGAGATAAGTGCTTAATTATAAAGACAACGAAAGAACGCGGAGCGATTAATGAAGAAGGTATTCTTGTCAGGTTGTGTGGCACTGTCGTTCGCTGCCTTAGTCTTCGCTCAAACAAAGGCGGCGGCTCCCCAGCAACAATCAAAAGGCGCATCCACGGTATCGAAGAGTTCCGCGCCGTCCCCTGCCTCTACTACCGGTCGAACCGTCCCGGCACAAACCGCTTCGGCTCCTGTTACAACGACCGCTTCAGCCACGGCACAACGCGCGCTTCTCGATCAGTATTGCGTGACGTGCCATAACGACAAGACGAAAAGGGCCAATCTCACGCTCGAAAAATTGGATCTCACCACCGTGGGTGATAAGCCGGAAATGTGGGAAAAAGTCATTCGTAAACTTCGCGCCGGCGTGATGCCTCCTCCGGGAATGCGGCGCCCGGCCCTGAACGAATATGAAGGGCTTAGGGATTGGCTGGAAACTGAAATCGATCGGAAGGCGGCGGCGCGCGACGTGAATCCTGGATATGTCGTGCTGCATCGGCTCAATCGAACCGAATACGCCAATGTCATCCACGACCTCCTGGATATCGACATCGATCCTGCGAAGTTTCTGCCGCCGGACGATTCGGCCAGAGGCTTTGATAACGTCGCGGGTTCGTTAACGATATCTCCAACCCTGCTCGAGGCTTATACGACAGCGGCGACGAGGATTGCCCGTATGTCGGTCGGCTATTGGAAGGCGCCGACCGAAGCGAGCTACATTGCGCCCGGCGACGTGGGGCAGACTCATCACATCGAGGGTCTTCCTCTGGGTACGCGCGGGGGAATGCTGGTTCGTCATAACTTTCCGGCCGATGGCGAGTACAAGTTCTCGATCCAGAACTTCGGTGTCGGCACCTATGTTCCAGGCGAGAAAATTGAATTCCTTGTCGACGGCGAGAGGGTGAAACTGCTCGATTACGTTGGCGTGGGATTGAGTCAGGGAATGCAGGGAGAGAACGATGGCTCCATCGATGTCACGGTACCGATAAAAGCCGGTTCGCACGTGGTGGGCGCCACTTTCCTGGAGACGAACTATAGACCCAGCCTCAATATTGTGAAGGAGTATGAGCGAAAGTCGCTGGACAACAACAGCATAGCTCAGTTGCAGTATTACCCTGTAATCGGCTTCTTCAAGATTTCGGGACCCTTCATTCCCCAGCGACCGGAAGACTCGCGCAGCCTTCGCAAGGTTCTTACGTGCCGGCCCGCGAATGCGAGCCAGGAGGAAACCTGCGCAAAGCAAATTCTTTCGACGCTGACGCGGCGAGCCTACCGGCGTCCCGTCAATGCACAGGATCTTGAGTCATTGATGAGTTTCTACGCGGAAGGCCGCAAAATCGGCACGTTTGAGGACGGCATCGAACTGGCGCTCCGGCGGCTTCTGGCGAGCCCTGCATTTCTCGTGCGCGCCGAAAGAGAACCTGCCAATCAGGCGCCAGGCAAAGCCTATCGCATTACCGACCTGGAATTGGCTTCCCGTTTGTCCTTTTTCCTGTGGAGCAGCATTCCCGACGACCAACTGATCAACCTTGCAACACAGGGCAGGCTTAGCAATCCCGTCGTGCTCGAGCAACAGGTCCGGCGCATGCTTGCGGATTCTCGATCTAAAGCTCTCGTGGAAAACTTCGCCGGTCAGGCCCTGTACTTGCGGAATTTGCCGGTGACGTCGCCGGATGGAAAATTCTATCCGAACTGGGACGACGAACTGCGCAAGGACTTCCGGACTGAGACGGAAATGCTTTTCGAAAGCATCATGCGCGAGGATCGCAACATTGTTGATCTTTTGACCGCGGACTACACTTTCCTTAATGAGCGGCTCGCGAAACACTACGGCATCCCTGGTGTGTACGGGGCCCAATTCCGCCGCGTGACTCTCGGACCAAACCTGGACTACCGCCGAGGACTGCTGGGTCAGGGAAGTTTCCTGTCGATTACGTGGGTACAGAATTTCAGGACTTCACCCGTCAAGCGAGGCGTGTGGGTCCTGGAAAACATTCTCGGAACAGCGGCTCCAGAGCCGCCGCCGAACGTGCCGCCACTCGAGGACTCGACTGCCGGGTCTACCAAAGTTCTGACCTTGCGCGAGCAGATGAACCTTCACCGGAAAAATGAGCCGTGCGCCAGTTGCCACAAACTCATGGATAATATTGGTTTTCCGCTGGAAAATTTTGATGCGGACGCAACGTGGCGAACCAGGCAGGGAGGCGACGGGGGAACTCCTATCGATCCCACCGCTGAGTTGTGGGATGGCACCAAGGTCAATGGACCGGTTGAATTGAGGCGGGCGCTCCTGCACTACTCACCGGCGTTTGTCCGGAACATGACCGAAAAGATGATGACGTACGCATTGGGTCGCGGGGTTGAATACTTCGATATGCCCGTGGTCCGCTCAATCGTGCGCGATGCGGATAAGAATCGAAACAAGTTCTCATCGATCGTACTGGGTATCGTCAAAAGCAACCCATTCCTGATGAGAACGAAGATGGACGAGAGTACGAACTAGGTTTTGAAGTGTCAGAGTTTTATAGCTGGTTGCTGCATTTGGAACGATGCAATCCTCATAAGGAGGCCAGATAAATGGTCATAACAAAGAAACATATTCCTCGCCGTACGTTTTTACGCGGTGTCGGCACCGCGATGGCTTTGCCGTTGCTGGAGGCGATGTTACCGGCTCAGACGCCTCTGCGCGAGACGGCAGCGAGCCCCGACAAAATGAGACGCTTTGTAGGCATATGGCACCCGCATGGCGCCGCGCCCGGGTATTGGAGTCCCCTGCAGCCAGGTAAAGACTTCGAATTTTCGTTCATCACGAAACCGTTGGAGCCTTTCCGTGACCGCGTGGTTCTCATTACGGGACTTGATGCCACGGCAGCCTCGCCCACGGCGGAAGAACCCGCAGGCGACCATGCACGCGGCGCGTGCATATTCTCCGGCGCCCGCCCACGGAGAGATGCCGTGAGTCCGTATCTTGGCCCCACGGTCGATCAACTGATCGCGCAAAAGTGGGGTCAGGACACGATATTGTCGTCCCTTCAACTTGGGGTTGAAGACACCGGCAATTTCGGCAGCTGCAACTTTGGTTATAGCTGCGCCTACTCGAACTGCGTCTCGTGGCCTACTCCCACGCAGCCGCTTCCGACAGAGGTCAATCCGCGTGTGGCTTTCGAGCGGTTGTTCGGCGACGGAACAAGCACCGAGGAGCGAACGGCCGGACGAAGGCAGAACGCCAGCATTCTGGATTCGGTCACGCACGATCTGGCTGTTTTGAAGAAAGACCTCGGTGCGGGTGATAAAGCCAGGCTGGACACCTATACCGAGAACGTTCGCGAAATCGAACGCCGGATCAAGATTGCGATGAACAATTCCGTGAAAGAGCCGACTGGAGAGGTCCCATTCGGCTTGCCCGAGAGCAAGCATGTCCATTACGGTCTGATGTACGACTTGATGGCGCTCGCCTTCGAGGGAGACATCACGCGCTCCATCACTCTGATGTTGGGCCGCGATCTGACGGGTCAAAGCTTCCCGGAATCCGGCTTCAATGGAGGCTGGCATGGATCGTCCCACCACGGGGACAAGCCGGACAATATTGCCAGCTACGCCAAGATCAATCGGTACCACGTACAGAACCTCGCCAAGTTTGTCGAGAGACTGCACAATACTCCCGATGGCGACGGCACCATTCTGGATCACGTGCTGATCTACAAGGGAACCAACATGGGCAATTCCCATCGGCACGCGCATGAAAAGGTGCCTGTTGAGCTCATCGGCGGCATCGACGGGACTTTCAAGGGGAATCGTCACCTTGTCTTTCCCGATAACGTGCAAAGGTGTTCGAACATGCTGTTGAGCATCCTCGATCTATACGGCATCCGCCGAGAGAGTCTTGGTGACAGCACCGGGCGTCTTCCCGGACTGACTTGAGACCTGTTTTCGAATGCACGTAGCCGCGGGCTTTGTGCCCGCGTTCAAGTTCCGCCTGAGAATTCTGTGTTTGAACTTGAACGCAGGCATAAAGCCCGCGGCTAGTTGTTTAATCTGCAATGGAGAAATGTCCGATGAAATCGATGTTTGATAAAGCGGCAGTATGGGTGGCTGTTCTCGTCCTGATGGCCGGCCTGGCCGCGTCCATGGCCGCTCCCGTCGCCGCACAGAATCGAGGAGCAACGCGACCCAAAGTGGAAAGGCCTGACGGTCCCGTATGGCAAGTCATACGCAAGAACTGCATCCAATGTCATGGAATCGATGATTATGCCTTTTTCGCTATGGACAAAACCGCATGGCAGTCGCTCATCGAGACCAAGCATAAGTCGCCGTTAGCTGAAGGCACGCCTGTTCTTTCCGACCAGGACCGGAATATTCTGCTCGATTGGCTTGTATCTAAGTTCGGCCCGACTTCGACCCCGTTCCCCAGATCGTATATCCCTCCTGAGATCACCGAATTCTTTTCTGATCCCGAGGCCATCCTTGTTCTGAACAGGTCATGCGTTTCCTGTCACAGCCTGGACAAAGTGATGAATTCAAGGTACAGCGCTGACGATTGGCGCGTGCTCGCCGTGGGAATGAAAACGCGGGGAGCCAATATATCGAATGAGGATTTGGAACGCCTCGTGGAGTGGCTGGGAAGAGTAAAGGGTACGAACGCGAATCAGTAAGAGATTCAGCCGCAGCTTACGCGGCTAAATCTTCTTTCCAACCAGCTAGGACTTTTGCGAACGGCTTTGGCGGATGTAATGAGGGCTATAGCTAAGGCCGTAGGGCGTCATTATTTTTTGGTTCTCTTTTTCCCGAACAAATTCTTCCTTGGAGCGGCGGATCTCCTCCAGTTCCTCGCTGGTGCAATCGCGCATCGTAATCTCTTCACGTGGCACGAAGAAAACCTGTCCGATCGGCATATTGTGGCCTCCGGAGATCCCCTCTCCGGGCTGAAGGACGTAACGGAACTCGGTTTCGTGGGCGTACCAATCCGTCTCGACCCGAATGACGAGCATCGGAGCAACGGGGCGCTCGATCATGTTGAAGATTGGAGTGTAGACGGTGTCCCACCCCGGCGGCGTCTGGAAATTTGTGGCACCGCGAAGTGAAATCGCTCCGGGAGGTGTGCCGAGATCTTCAGGAACGATAAATGTCCGCATCAGGCGCAGAGCATCATTGCGATTCATCGAAGTCTTCCGGCTCAAGACCGACACATCTTCCCTGATCATTCCGATGCTGCCCATCGGCAACACGACCGTGACCGAGACGATCGGTTCGAGGTCCCCGTTTGGTCTGCTCAAAGAGTAGATAAATTGGTAACGTCCCTCTCCCTGGAACTCGATATGAAATGATTCTTTCTCCGTGAGAGCAGGATAGACGAGAAATCCAAGAGCGCTGCCGGCCTCCAAAACGGGGCAGTGGCGCGCGTGCTGAGGCAAGAGAGGCCGCTGACCCTCACGACGCGGCTTCATGCCTACACCGGGACGAATCGAGTTGTAGAAAAGCCGTACTTCCATTGACGCATAGTAGGCCATGACGCGAACGTTTTGGATGAAAAAATAGTGTGCCCTTGTGCTTTTTGTGTTCTTCCGGTAGTACGTGACTAATGGTCGAGAAGTGTAATGGCTGTCCGTAGCACCAACGCTCAGAAATCTTCCCGGCGAGAGCCACTCGCCGCCGTTCCGGCCGGGTCTCATCGCGTGCACCTGCTATTGCTTCTTTTATTGCTCGCGGGCAGCGGGTGTGCAGCGCTTATCTACGAAATCGTTTGGTTCCAATTGCTTCAGGTGGTGATCGGGTCTTCGGCTGTTTCGCTGGGTTTGCTCCTGGCTGCGTACATGGGTGGATTGTGCGCCGGCAGCCTCGCGCTCTCGCGATTCGTCCCCCGCCGCATCCATCCTCTGAAAGTGTATGCAATTCTGGAATCAGGGATCGGCATCTTTGGTCTATTGGTCTTGTTTGGCGTTCCGGTCGTGGCTCATTTGTATGTGGAAGGCGCCACAGAGGGTTTACCTGGTCTCGTGTTGCGAGGCATTGTTGCCGGTGCGTGCCTGCTTCCCCCGACATTATTAATGGGTGGTTCTTTGCCGGCCATCGCGCGCTGGCTTGAAACCACGCCGGATGAGCGGAGCGAAAGCAAGCCCGATAGGGCGCAGCCATTAAGAATGACCGTCTCATGGATCGGCCTGCTCTACAGCAGCAATGTCGCCGGCGCCGTGTTCGGGTGTTTCATCGCGGGATTCTATCTGCTCAGAGTTTACGATGTGGCTGTGGCTACCTACGCGGCCGTCGGCATCAATCTGGCCCTCGGACTGGCCAGCTTTGTTCTGTCTACCCGCACGCATCATGCGGACATCGGCGGCATCAGTTCTGTCCGGCCGGCGCGCGACGCCCATATAAGACGGGCGGGTTTTATCTACATCGCGATTGGCATTTCCGGATTGGCGGCCCTGGGAGCTGAAGTTGTCTGGACCCGGTTGCTCTCGCTTCTTCTCGGCGGCACGGTTTATACATTCTCGATCATTCTCTCAGTTTTTCTATGTGGCTTGTGGTTAGGCAGCAGCGCGGGCGCTTTTGCGGCTCGCAGAGTTGCATATCCGGTGTTGGGACTCGCGGCGTGTCAGATTCTGCTCATCATATCGATCGGATGGACTGCCTACGCATTAACATATTCGCTTCCATATTGGCCGCTCGATCCATGGCTCTCCCTGAATCCTTTTTTTAACTTTCAGGTGGATTTGGTGCGCTGCGTCTGGGCGATTTTTCCCGCCACTCTCTTGTGGGGAGCGAGTTTTCCGCTCGCATTGGCAGCCGCGGCGGAACCTGGAGACGATCCGGCAAAACTTTCGGGAGAGGTTTACGCCGCGAATACCGCGGGCTCGATTGTTGGAGCGTTAGCTTTCAGCCTCTTTCTCATCCCGGGTTTGGGGACGCGAGGGTCTCAACAACTCCTGGTTGGTCTGGCGGCCGCGGGGGCCATTGTAGCCGCAATTTCGGCGATGGGAATTCGAAAGATACGAAATACCGGCCTTGCGGTTGCCCTGGTTGCAGTGGCAATTTCGACGTTTACGATCTCTTCGGTGCATGATGTGCCGTGGCAAGTAATTGCGTATGGACGCCGCATTGCCCCGACCATGCGAGGAGCTGATTTATACCCTGAAGCGAATGCAACGAAAGTTCTCTTCAGAGGAGAGGGGATTAATTCGTCCGTTCTCATTGCGGAGCGGGCCGGCCAACGGCAGTTTTATGTAAGCGGTAAGGCGGAAGCCTCAAGCGGACCGGCCGATATGCGTCTGCAACGCATGATGGGACACCTTCCTGCACTTCTTCATCCGAATCCGAGTTCGGTGCTCACGGTGGGTTTCGGCGCCGGCGTGACGGCCGGCTCGTTTGTTCCTTATCCGGATGTTAAGAGTCTTATCATCTGTGAATTAGAGCCGTTGATCCCTCCTGCTTCAACTCAGTTTTTCGGTCCCCAGAACTACTCGGTAATGAACGACTCGCGGACTCGTATCGTTTACGATGATGCCCGCCACTTCATTTTTACGACGAAACAGCAGTTTGATGTCATTACGACCGATCCGATTCATCCCTGGATAAAAGGGACTTCGACTCTCTATTCGAAGGAATACTACGAACTCGTCAAAGCACACTTGACGCCGGGCGGGGTCGTCGCGCAATGGTTGCCGATTTACGACAGCGACCCGGCAACCGTGAAAAGCGAGCTCGCGACGTTTTTTGAGGTTTTTCCCACCGCCACAGTCTGGAGCAACTATACGCAGAACGACGGCGGATATGATCTCGTGCTCATCGCTGGAAACGCAGACACGATTGACCTCGATTCCATCCAGAAGCGGCTCGATCGCCCGGAATATTCAAAAGTGCTGGCATCCTTAAGCGAAGTCGGGTTCCATTCCGCAACGGAGGTCTTTGCGACCTACGCAGGGCGCGCCTCCGACCTCAAGTCCTATCTTGTCGGGGCTCAAATCAACAACGACACGAATCTGCGTTTGCAATACCTTGCGGGCCTGGGGGTCAATTCGATGGCCTTTCAGAAGGTGTTCGCAGACGTGTTGACCTTCAGGAGATTTCCCGAAGACCTGTTTCGCGGGTCGGAGGCACGCATGGACACCCTTCGCGCCCTGCTCCGGCCCAGGCGCTGATTTCACCTGCAAAGTGTTGACCATACAGTGCCTTTTGAATTCCTGCGCAACGGCGCCCTGAATGCGCAAAATTTCTACGCTACGAGCGAGGACGGCCTCAAGCGCAACCAGTTCGGCGGCACGTTCGGCGGACCGATCGTGAAGAATAAGGTCTTCTTCTTTGCCGGAGAACAAGCGACGATCCAGCGCTCGACGCCAACGGTCAACCGGTCCTTTGTTCCAACCGCGAAGATGCTCGCCGGTGACTTCACCGACTTCGCTTCTCCCTCCTGCCAGAGCGGCAGGAACATCACATTGAAAGCGCCCTTTGGCACGAATGGATTTGCGAGGAATACAGTCGATCCCAGACTGTTTTCTCCCCAGGCTCTGGCCCTGGTGAACGATTCACGCTTTCCTCGATCGACCAATCCATGCGGCCTGACAACGTTCGGAGGCGTGAGCAACCCTAGTGAGTATTTGACCGTGGGCCGGGTGGATTTCCAGAAGAGCCAACAGCACTCGATGTTGTTCCGTTATATGGGAGCCCGGAAGGATCAGCCCTGGGACTATGATGGCAAAAACATTCTTTCAAGCTCGACGGGACAGGTCAATCAGCGAGCGCACACGCTGGTCTTCGGCGACACCTACCTGGTGGGCAGCAATATTGTGAACGCCGTTCACCTGACAGCCGTTCGAACGCTGAATCCACGCATCCATCCGGACGTCATCGATCTGAACGACCTGGGAGTGAAAAACGTATACGTGCCATTCGAAGGGCACATGAATCTGGGCGTCGGTTCGGGGCTCGCCAATGGGATCAACCCGAATGGCTTTACCGTCACCGGAGTGAACGTGCAGCCCGGCTACTACAATTCGGTTGAAGGACAAGCCGCAGACGACGTCAGCTGGATCAAGGGATCGCACCAGTTGGGATTTGGCGCCTATTACAGTCACTTCAATTTCAACGCGAATTCCAACGTTGCCTCCAATCCCACCTTCACATTTAACGGGAACCGCACGAGAACCATTCCAGGCGTCCCCGACGGGACAGTCCTTGCCCTTTCGGATTTTCTTATGGGATTGCCCTCCGGCTTCTCTGCCGGCACAAAGAGCTTTCTGGCTCCGCGGCAGACCTACTTCGGCGCCTACGTTCAAGATAGTTGGAAAGCCACCAGCCATCTGACGTTCAATTACGGCGTTCGATGGGAACCGTTCATCTCACCGTATGACGGCAAGGGCCGCCACAATTACTTCACGTACGACCTGTACAAATCCGGCTACAAGAGTACGGCCTACCCATTGGCGCCGGCGGGATTGGTCATGTCGGGTGACGCGCTTGCCCCGAAGAACGGCAAGTACATGTTCAGTCGCCTGGCCCATTTCGTGCCGCGTCTGGCAGTGGCATGGGATCCGAAGGGCGACGGCATGATGGTGGTGCGTGCATCCTATGGCATGTTCGCAGACCTGCCGCCGATGTGGACATTCTACGGTAATGCTGCAGGCGCACCCTGGAACGGCACAACCTCTCTCTCGAATCCGACTTTTTCGGATCCGTGGAACACTCCATCAGCCACCTATACGACGGGATATCCGGGAGGCAACCCCCTTCCGTCGAACTTCACCAACACGACGCCGTTCCAACTCAACGGCGCTTACGACAATCTACGCCAGGACGCCAAATCCACATACATCCATCAGTGGAACCTGAGCGTTCAACGGCAAGTGGGACAGAACTGGCTGTTCGCGGGCAATTATCTTGCTAACCAGGCGGTTCACCTGTGGGGACCGCAGATCCAGATGGATTATTCGGTGTACGCGCCTGGAGCGAACACGGGCAACATCCCTCAGCGGAAAATTTTGACTCTGCTGAACCCGGACCAGGGAAAGTACTACAACGCCATTGGCGATTTGGAAGACGGCGGTACGAGCAGTTACAACGCGATGCTGCTGACGGTCCAGCGCCGTCGGGCTAATGGTCTCACCATACAAGGGAACTATACGTTTTCCCATTGCATCGGCGATGGCGTGGTCTCGCAGCCGGGTTCGGGTGGAACCACTCCGGGCATGAGGAAGTACAACCGCTCGAATTGCTCGGGAGACCGGAAGCACATTGTGAATCTCTCCACCGTGGTCGAGAGTCCGAGGTTTGCCAATAACGTGCTGCGGGTTTTGGGCAGCGGTTGGCAGCTCTCCGGAATTCTCAAGCTGATGTCGGGCACCTCGTTCCGGGTTAACAGTGGAATCGATACCACGTTTACCGGAACGTCCGACAATGGACGGGCCAATCAGGTGCTTGCTGATGCTTACCTTCCCAACAAGAATAAAGATGGATGGCTGAACATCGGCGCGTTCGCCGTTCCGACGCAGGCGACGGGAATATGCAGTGCCGTAACGCTGTCGTGCGGATACGGAAACGCCGCGGAACTGCGGGGACCCGGGCTGATCAATTTAGATCTGGGTTTGACCCGAAGGTTCCAGATTCGCGAAGGGCAGTCGCTCGAGTTTCGTGCCGAGGCGTTCAACGCGCCGAACCACGTGAATCCTTTGAACCCGAGCAATACTCTGAACAGCCTGATATTCGGCAAATCCGTGGCAGCGGCAGATCCGCGGATCATGCAGCTCGCGTTAAAGTACGTGTTTTAGCCTCAAAATAAGCCAACCACGCGAATGCGTGGTTGGCTTTCTTTATTGTGTCCCACCCGCATACGAGACAACCCCGCTCAGGTAGCTGAGCCAGACCTTACCGGAACCGGACTGTCCATAGATGGTGAACTCCGTTCTGTAGCCTCCGCCGCCAACGATGTGCGGGAAGACGAGTTGAGAGGCCGGCGGCATGATGTCGTCGTTTCGCGGCAGCGTGGTTGTGATGAGGAAATCCCCGCGCTCATTCTGCCTGCCCCTCACACCGGTGATGTTGATGAGGGTGGTAGCGGTCGCTTTCAGGAAGCCGTGGAAATCCCCGGTTAAAGCCGGAAACAATTCGCGGATGAACCGGGCGACCTGACCATTTCCCGGTACGCTGACGAGCACGGGCGGCTGCGATAGAGAACGGCCATCCATCCCAAGTAATTCGAGCGTCACACTGACTGGCGCAGGAGACGGATTCGCCATAGCCAGGCCTGACCCCACAAAACTGGCTTGACCCGGGATCCCCGACGATTCCGCATACATGCGAAATACCCGTCCGGACGGAAGGGCTAAAACACCGGCCTCACTGACGGTGACGCCATTGCTCCGGAACGAAAAGATGGCCGTTGCCGTCGGAGCCGTGTTTACCGGAGTGACGCGCACCGATCCAACCTGGATCCCCGATGCGGCATTGCCGGTAATGAGTCGCACGCTGGAGCGTGGTGGGATCCGATAGTCGAACTTGTTGCCCGACAGCCCATTCACAGAGAGGTTCAAAGCGATTCCATCCTGGCTGGGCGATCCCGGACTGAAAAACTGCACGGAACCCGAAATCTCGGAACTGGCGGGATTGGTCAGAACGACTTGTGTCCTCCAGCCCCCGCCGTCGGCGAAATGTGGCAGCACAATCGGATTGCTGTCTGCGATACCGATCGCGGACATCGGCAGCGTCGTGATCAGGAAATCACCGCGCTCGTTGATCAACCCGCGAATCGCAATGACGGCGACTGGAGCCGTGGAAGTGAAAGTGAATGTTCCCTCCATGGCCCCACCATTAAACGGAGCCTGGTTCAGAAATGCCGCCCGTTGACTGTTGCCGTCCAATGTAAACGATCCCTGCCCGAAGTCGTTTCCAGCCGTGTCGGTGAAGTAGAAGGAAATCGCCGCGGGCTCACTATTGGGATTGGCAAAAGCGATACCTGTATTGACGGGGTCGTTGATTTCCGCATAAACGCGCCCGGAGGTTATCACCGGCGAAGCGGGTATGCCTGCTTCAGTGATCAGTACTCCGGCGGGACGGAACCCAAAGATGGCAAGTCCGGACAGCGACGAACTGCCTGTATCCTGTTGGACCCGCGCATAGCCGGTACTGAGCGTTTGGTTTTCCGCATTCGTGATCCAGGACCGTCCACCTTCGGCCGGAATGGCAAAAGTGATTGGCAACTGTCCGGTCGGAGCGGACCCCGAATTCCCCACGACTACGGTCACGGAAGACGAAGTTGTGCGGTTCCCCGCAAGATCGCGGGCAACGGCTGTGAGGGTGTGCATACCGCTCGATGCCATCGTCGTATTCCAGGACACCGAGTAAGGAGAGAGCATAACCTCGGCGGCCAGATTCGCGCCGTCCCATTGGAACTGAACACCGGCAACTGCGACATTGTCCAAAGCATTGGCAGAAACCATGATCGTGCCCGAAACTGTGGAACCGTTGGCCGGGCTCATGAGCGAGACGGTGGGCGGCGTCGTGTCCAACGGAGGAGGAGCAGGAGGCCCTGGAGGAGCAGGTGGGGCCGGTGGAGCAGGTGGAGCAGGTGGAGCAGGAGGGTTGGCCACGACGACGTTGATTGGGGCGGAGGTGGCGCGGTAGCCGGCGGCATCCCGAGCGATGGCTGTCAGGGCGTGCGGACCATTCGATGCCATGGTCGTATCCCACGACACGGAATAAGGAGCGGCCGTAGCCTCGGCGCCCAAATTTGCGCCGTCGAGTTGGAATTGAACGCCGGCGACTCCCACATTGTCCGTGGCTGTGGCCGAAACAGTAATCGTGCCGTAAACAGTGGAAGCGCCGGCAGGACTCGTAAGAGAAACCGTCGGCGGAGTCGTGTCCGACGTCGTGTTATTCACCGTCACCGTGAACGGCGAAGAGGTTGTCTGGTTGCCTGCTGCATCTCGAGCAACGGCCGTCAGTGTGTGTGAGCCACTCGAAGACGCGGTCGTGTTCCACGATACCGAATAAGGCGCGCTGGTATCCTCAGACCCCAAAGTATTGCCGTCGAGTTTGAATTGAACCCCCGCCACTCCGACGTTATCCGTAGCGTTCGCAGAAACCGCCAGCGTCCCTGACACCGTCGCGCCATTGGCTGGACTCGACAGAGTTACTGCCGGTGGCGTCGTATCCGACGTCGTGTTATTCACCGTCACCATCAGGGGCGAAGAGGTTGCCTGGTTGCCTGCAGCATCTCGAGCAACGGCCGTCAGTGTGTGTGAGCCATTCGATGCCCCGCTCGTGTTCCAGGATACCGAATAAGGCGCGCTGGTATCCTCAGACCCCAAAGTATTGCCGTCGAGTTTGAATTGAACTCCGGCCACTCCGACGTTGTCTGTGGCGTTTGCCGAAACCGTTGTTGTACCTGAAACCGTCGAGCCATTGGCTGGACTCGTTACAGACACTGTCGGTGGCGCGGTGTCCGGTGGCGGAGTTGAGACGTTCTTGAATCCCTGGGTGATGCGCCATCCGGCGTTGGATGTTGCACCATCGGTCTCATAGGCTCCCGTGTCGAATGGAGACACGCGGCCGCTACTGTTGAAATCCAGGCCTGGCGCATAAGTACTATTGGCTGTCACGATGAGGGGCGAACCTGTTTTGGGCCAGAAATCTTTATTGGCAGGATCGACGAACGCATTGGCCGAGGTCCCGCCATTAATGAACGCGGTGCCATCCAGTGTTCGGTCGGAACCGCCTTCGACACGGTTCGCCACAAATGTCCCCACACTTCCGGACAGACTCAGAGCCGTCTTGCCCGGCGAGTAGATCGCGTTGTTGGCTAAAATCAGGTTGCTGGTTGTGGAATTCCACCGCATGAAGACGCCTTCGTTGTTGTTGTACAACGTGTTGTTCACGGCGGTGACGTTCTTTATTTGGGAGACCTGCGAGTGACCGTACAAGGAGAGTCCAGTGCCGCTATCGAGCACGACGTTGTTGCGAACAATCGCATCGGCGACCGCATAGATGCCCTCCAGCGCGTTCCAGACTACGTTACCTTCGACGATGTTCACCGGATTGCTGCCGGTGCCATAGACGAAGATTCCGGGGTATGCCCGGTTATAGACGACGTTGTCGCGAATGATATTGGAATGCGAACCGACCTTGACTTCGATGCCGTCGCCTTGAGTGGTTCCGGGCAGCGAGTCATGGACCCAGTTTTGTTCGATCAACGAATTTCTCACGATGCAGGTGGCGTCGTTACAACCCACGTACATGCCTTCACCTGTGCCGCCGCCGATGCCGGTGTTGTAGATGTGATTGCGGCGGATGGTGATATTGTTCATGTTGTTTTTGAAATTGATACCCACATCGATGTCGTGGATCACCAGATCTTCCAGCGTGATGAAGGAAACGGTCCCACTCATGTTGACGCCGTCTCCTCCATTACCGACAATCTCCAGCCCGCGGATCGCCAGATAGGTGGCCGAACCCTCAATGTTGATCGTGTTCTGAACGGCGGCTGAAGCCGGGCGGGTAATCAATGGGCGGGATTCGCCGGACGCGCCCATGATCGTAATAGGAGCGCTGGAGGTGCCTTGCACCTGAATGCTCATTCGGTTTATTTCGTTGTAAGTGCCCTGATGAACAATCAGCGTGTCGCCAGGCACGAGGCTCTGCGCTGCTGCACTAAAGACGTTGGTGCCCGGCTGAATTTCTATTGTTCGGCCGGTCGCGGAAACGGTCACCAGCACAGATGACGAGGTCGTGCTGTTTCCTGCGGCATCTCGAGCGATGGCGGTCAGCGTGTGCGAGCCGCTGGAAGCGGTGGCGGTGTTCCAGGATACCGAGTACGGAGAGGCCGTGTCCTCGGCTCCCAGATTCGCGCTGTCGAGTCTGAATAGAACGCCGGCAACTCCCACATTGTCCGATGCGGTGGCAGAAACAGTGATGGTGCCGGACACTGTCGCGCCATTGGCCGGACTGCTGATGGACACAGTGGGCGCTGTCGTGTCGGGGACCGTGTTGTTTACCGTCACTGTCACGGGCGCAGAAGTCGCCTGATTCCCTGCAGCATCTCGAGCAACCACAGTCAGTGTGTGCGAGCCACTCGATGCCGTGGTCGTGTTCCACGATACCGAATAAGGCGAGCCGGTATCCTCGCTCCCCAGGTTGGCGCCGTCGAGTTTGAATAGAACACCTGCGACTCCCACATTGTCCGATGCCGTGGCGGAAACCGTGATGGTGCCTGAGACTGTGGCGCCACCCGCGGGGCTACTGATGGACACGGCCGGAGGAGTCGTATCCGAAGTTCCCTGATCGCTCCATTCCAAAGCGGTGGTGCCGGACCAGGACGGATTGTGGGCCGTGCCCACGCCTTTCTTGTCCGCTACATCGCTGGGACGAGGGTCAAGGTTCATGTACCAGATGGAGTTCAGACCTGCAGTGGTGGATTTGGGAGAAGTGATTTCGGCCTGAATATCGGCAAGCGTGAGGTCATTGGAATAAATCTGGATGCCGCGAATCATTCCGTTGAATTCTTCCCAACCCGGATACCCTCCCCAGGAGGCTCCGTTCAGGTCCGGCGCTTGCCCTATCACGATCGCGGGTGATGGCGGGTTTCGGCTAGCCCAATTGGGATTATCAACCGTATGTGTGATGACTTTACTGGTATCCGGCAGATCATAGTAGAACTCGTGATGCGTGATGGAGGGCGATTCCCGCCACGCCCGGAACGCCTGGATGTGCCAGCGGTCCCACTGGATTTCGGTGCCCGTCGTGTAATCGTTGCTGGCGACGGAAATCTCCCACTGCCCCGGGCCGGATGGCGCGGGTCTGGGATAAGGATGAGCGCCGTAGTAGGTATTGGCGTTGCCGCCATCCCAGACGAAGTTACCGTTGTTACCCCAGAAGAACGTGGTGTAGTACTTGTAGGTCCCCGTGTTTTTCCTCCGGGGATAGACCTTGAAAATATAAGTCGCGTCGTAAATCGGAAACGGGTTGTTCCACAAAAGCATGCGGCAGGTGCTTCCGTCGCCGGGCCATTCCAGGCCGTATTGAGTGGAGGTCGCAGGAATGGCCTGGATCTTCCGCACGGCACTTGCTCCCCGGGCCAGGTAGTAGAGAGCGCCGTCGGATCCCACTTTGAGGTCCACGGGCGAAGACAGGGCGGATGCAAACTGCGTGGCAGTCGCCGGGTTGGAAGGATCGACGTAGTAGATCCAGTTACCGCAGAAGTCCGCGAAGAAGTATTTGCCGGCAAAGGAAGCAGGGAAGGTCGTCACCGATGGGTTGTAGAAGGCGCCGCCCGTGATGGCGCATCCGCCCGGAGTGCCCGAATGCTGGTACGTGTAGAGGGGATTGGTGAACTGCGGCATGCCCGTAAACCTCCCTTCCGTCGTCGGCCAGCCGAAGTTCCGGCCGCTCTGGCCCTCGTTGATTTCCTCCCAGGTACTTTCCCCCACGTCATTAATAAACAGACGGCCCGTGCCCGGCTGGATCGTAAACGTGAAGGGGTTGCGCAACCCAAGCGCCCAGATCAGACGGTTCTTTCCGGTCGCGGTGTTGACAAACGGATTGTCCGAAGGAATCTGCTGGACTGGATCCGGAACGGCATTCATGCGAATCGCTTTCCCCAATAGATTTCCAAGTGTCTGCGCGTCGGAACCGTTGGCGTTGTCCCCGTGGGCCGCGTATAGCATTCCGTCCGAGCCAAAGTGAATGGCGCCGCCGTTATGGTTGGTGGCGCCGCTCAAATTGTCAAAATCGAGAATGACGACCTCTCCGTGAACGGCGTCAGCCACATCGCCGTTGGCCTTGAATCGGCTGATACGGTTGTGAACGGCGGGTGTGGTGGCGGTGTAGTACGCGTACACGAACTGGTTCGAGGCAAAATTCGGATCGAACGCGATCCCGAGCAGCCCACGCTCTCCGGCCGAATTCACAGTCAAAGTCGTGAAAGGCGTCGAGAGAAGCGCGCCGTTCTTGATCACTCGCAGAGACCCGCCCTGTTGAGTGACAAAGAGGCGCCCATCAGGAGCGAATTCCATCGCCGTCGGATTCGTCAGACCGCCGGCGACGAGCGTGTCCTGGAACTGCGAGCCTACGCTCTGCGCTCTGCCACGCTGAATATATGGAAGTAAAACCGATACGAACACTACAGCAATGAGAAGCAATCGCTTACTTTTCGCCACGTGCGACTCCTCCAGAGTGTTTACATTTGTATTTAGGAACACTTCCCCGGGAAGCCAGCACTAGCAATCGCGGAACCTAACGGGATCTTACGAAAACACTTCGATTCCAGCTCTACTTCTCACACCGCTATGGAAACGCAACGCGTTTTTTCGTGGAAAATTTTCCGGAAAACAGCATTGACGGATGGCTATTTTTGTTTTAAAAGCGAATCAACCTAAGCGACAAAGGAGCATGTGATGACGAGATGGTTGCTCGCAGCGGTCCTCTGTTTGTTTACTGCATCGATTTGCAACGCGGACCCGATCGTTCTGAAAGAGATCAACGAACTCGTCCATGGCGCAAGCCACGTCAACGCTCCAGGCGGCTCCGCAATGGTATTCACGCTTATGTATGGTCCCGCCGGCGGCACGGGAGGCACAAAAACTCTTGGCATCGACGCGGGGGTTGAAGTGGGCGGCACCGTCGGCGGGCACCTGGTCTCCTGGGCATCGGGGTCTTCTGGATTTGTTGATTTCAACAGCACCAACAGCTCGGACTTCAATGCACTTGTCGCAAGGATTACGAACGGCCAGAGTGAGCTTTTTTACCGCGGCGATTTCCTCCTTATTCCCACGGTTGGTTCTCCTCAAGGCATCGATTTGATTGGCGGCTGGGGCGGCCTGCATGAATCGATCTTATTCCAGACCTCGAGTGATCTGGCCGGACTGGATATCACATCCATTCGCTTATCCGTAAGCGATGCGAGCATAACGAACACAGACCTTGGGGATGGCACGTTCGGCGTCGTATGGAACGCTGATGTGACGTGGCAGTTCCTGGGCAACATCCCCTCGGTTCCCGCGCCCTCCACGCTCTTGCTTCTGAGTACAGGCCTGGCCGGCCTGGCGGCACGACGATGGAGCCTGCGCGGATTCCTCCAAAGAAAACGGCAAACAGGACCTCTCCGATAAAATTCATGATCCGGCGTTCATGTGTGCAGCTGATCGTTCTGTGCGCAGCGCCGATCGAGTGCGGGCCTACTTGGCGGCATTCCGCAGAGTGAGTATCTCTGTCCGTACTTTATCGACGAATTGCTCGACGGTCGATGCTGCTCCGGCGGCCCGGCTCGCCTGGAACTGGGCGGCCGTACGATGGAGTTCGTTTCCGGCAAGCGTTGTGCGAATACCCAGGAGCGTATCGTCGGCCTGCCGCTCGGCTGTCTCGGCGTGCGCGTAGTGGTGGTTGGTGATGCGGATCGATGTGTCTCTCTTAAGGAAGGCCTCGTTGACTTCCACGCTGTTGATCGCATCCAGTTTCACGTCGTACGGACCGACGGGAGAAAGCAGCTTTACAAGGACAGGCGTGATTTCGATGGCAACGAGCAGCAACATGACGAAAGTACTGACCCACCAGACCGCCGGTGAGTTCGCAGAGAGATCCGCCAGGGCCGTCATGTTTGTGAGAAAGTCATCGGCCTGGCTTTGCCGGAAAGTGCCGACCTGCTGGTCGATTTCCGCAGTGACCTTGTCTTTTTGAGCCTGGAGTTGAATGACCTTCGATGAACGGCGCAAGTCCGTGACGTGCTGGCGCGCCTGCACAGCGGCAGCCTCTTTCACGCGTGCCACGTCACTGTAGCCGTAGCGCTGACTCCCACCCGTACCGTCCGCTTCCTTCCGGAATTCGTCTTCGAGAAACTTTGCGCGCGTTTCTTCGGCGGCGATCTCATCGTTAAGCTGTTTCAATTCTGTGGTGAGGTCGCCAAGGCTGCTGCTCGCGGTCAGGCTTGATCGCTTTGCCGCAACTGCCCGATCGCGATTGAGCTCGGCCTGACCGGCGATCGCATGCTGAAAGAGCCGGAGCTCGAGTGGTTTGCTGAGGGTAATACCAATAAGAATTGCCAATAACAATCGGGGCAGAGCCGGGAGCCACGCTTCTTTGATGCGTCGCCGCCATCGGGTTGTGGGATCGGTTGGTTTACGGAGGGAGGATACGATATAGCGGTCGAGATTAAGGATGGCAAGCCCCCACAACAAACCAAACCCGATGGATGTGATCAGGCCGTATGGCCCGCTTGCGAGTGTTGTGTAGACCGCGTAGAAACCGGACAGGAAGGCCAGGACACCGGTGGTTAGTACTGCTCCGCCAATGCCCTCATACTTGGCTTTCTCGGTGGGGTACAAACGCAGCGTGTCGGGAACGACCCCGGCACACCACCAGAGGATATTGACGCGGTCGCGTTTCTTCGGCCCCTCGTGTTCGTCCATACCGTCTGGCTATATATACGCACGAATCCCCCAGATGGTTCCGGTCAATTCAGTTTGCTTTAGGTGAAGAATTGGACGCCCACAGCAATTCGCCGTGGGTGGTGGACGGAAGCCGGCAGTACGTTCGTTATGCCTCGACGAGTGGAACGCCAATCGTGTCGAGGCTGACTGCTTCCTCCAGTCCCTCGGTCCGGAGCGGCACGACCAACTCGTAGGCGACACCGTCCTCCAGGACTGATCCAAATTCACGATCTTGAAGCTTGAACGTGCGATTGTACTTATCGTATTCGACTTTGATACGGATCATCTTGCCTCCTACTTCGTGTGATCTGTTCATAGCATTGGTAGTGCACGTACGTAACCATATCCGCGGTTCTCGGATCATTCTGAAATAATTGACTTTCGTGACAAAACGAAAGCAAGCCGGAGCGGCAGCAACAAGCGGAATCGACTCAGATATCCCGAAAAGATAGTCCGGCGATGGGGCGAAACAAGATGCTCAAAAGATTGGTCGTAAGCATTGATCGTGATAGTCTGCGCAGAGCAGATTCCGGTGTTGGCTGTTCCGGAATCGGCTTTTGGTCTCAACTGGCGGTCAATTCTTATCGGGAGTTGATGTTTATGGCGTACAAGTTGACGGTGAACGGAAAGTCTCAGACGGTAGACGTGCCGGGAGAGATGCCCCTGCTGTGGGTGCTCCGGGACGTTCTGAACATGAAGGGAACGAAGTTCGGATGTGGTATCGGCGCGTGCGGCGCGTGCACGGTGCACGTGGGAAATAGGGCAGTTCGGGCATGCCAGACGCCGGTTTCGACGGTCAATGCCGAAGTAAAGACCATCGAAGGTCTTTCGGCCGACGGATCCCATCCGCTCCAAAAAGCATGGCTGGAAGTGGATGTTCCGCAGTGCGGATACTGTCAGGCAGGACAACTCATGTCCGCTGCGGCGCTCCTGGCCAGCAAGCCTAAACCGACAGACAGTGACATCGACGCGGCGATGTCCGGCAATGTGTGCCGGTGTGGAACGTACCTCAGAATTCGCGAAGCCATTCATGTTGCCGCTAATGGCGGCAGGAAGAGTTAGGGGGGCGCCATGAAAAACATCCAAACTAAACAACTCGATCGTCGATCCTTTATCAAAGCAAGCGCGCTCGCCGGCGGTGGCATGTTGATCGCCTTCTATACCGAAAACGGGCTACTCGCGCAACAGCGGGGTCCTGCTCCCGCGCCAACGCCCATCAACCCCAACACCTATATCAAGGTCCATCCGGACAACACTTTCACGATCATCGCCAAGAACCCGGAAACGGGGCAGGGCATTCGAAACTCGCTGCCCATGATCATCGCGGACGAGTTCGATGTCGATTGGAAGCAAGTGAAGATTGAACAGGCCGACCGTGATGACAAGTACGGCAGAGACATGGGCGCGCCAACGGTGGGACAGATTGAAGGTGGTTCCACAGCGACCCCGCAGAACTACCAGCCGATGCGCAATGTCGGCGCAACTGCAAGAGCCATGATGGTTGCCGCAGCCGCAAAACAGTGGAATGTAGCCGCTTCAGAGGTGACGACGGGCTCGGGAATCGTTACCCATACGCAGAGCAGGCGGACCGCGACATACGCGTCGCTCGCACAAACGGCGCTGACAATGCCTGTCCCGGAGCTGTCCTCCGTCAAGTTGAAGGATCCGAAAGATTTCAAGATCATCGGGAAGCCCACCCCTGGAGTGGACAATTTCGCGATCGTGACTGGTAAGCCATCCTTCAGCATCGATGTCAATCCTCCAGGCATGCTCCACGCGGTGTATGAAAAATGCCCGGTGTTTGGCGGTAAAGCGGTCAGCGCAAATCTGGATGAGATCAAGAAACTGCCCGGTGTGAAGCATGCGTTCATCGTTGCCGCATCTCCCGACCCGACGCCGCCTCCGGCCGGTACACCCCCTGCACCTAACGTGAGATGGGCTTCGGGCGTTGCGATTGTTGCGGACAATTGGTGGCTGGCAAACAATGCACGGAAGTCGCTGAAAGTCGTCTGGGACGAAGGGCCGGTCGCCTCGCAGAGCACCGCCGGTTATCTCGCACAGGCCAAACAACTGTCGTCCACCCAGGCTTCGCAGACGCCTCAGGGCGGCAGCCCTCGCAGCGCAAAGGAAGGCGACGCTGAAGATGCTTTCAAGACCGCGGCCAAGATTGTCGAGGCCGAGTATGCCTTCCCACTGCTGTCTCATGCTCCACTCGAGCCGCAGAATTCAACCGCGCATTACAAGGACGGCAAGCTTGAAATCTGGTCACCGAGCCAGATTCCGCAGATCGCCAACGCTGCAGTACCGGCCGGCATCCAAAACAGCGATGTCACGTTCCATCTGGTGCGAGCTGGCGGCGGTTTCGGCCGACGTCTCGTGAGCGAATACGACATCGAGGTTTCCAAGATCGCCAGGCTCGTAACTGATGAACGGGCGAAGCAAGGGTTGCCTAGCGCGCCGGTAAAGCTGCTGTGGACACGTGAAGACGATATGCATCACGACAATTACCGTCCGGCGGGCTTCCACTATTTCAAAGCCGGCCTGGATGCATCCGGAAAACTCATGGCGTTCCGCGACTACGTTGCAAGCCACGGCACCACTTCGGTCATTCCCGCCAATGAATTCCCCCGAGGATTCGTGGCGAACTTCTGGGTGTCCGAAGGTCAGATCACCCCGTACGGCATTCCG
>Ga0137394_10000279_pt1 | contig 35436 bp, 21 predicted proteins | sample czobulk116metaG_FD_108278 | JGI IMG/M metagenome (GOLD analysis project Ga0137394, IMG submission 108278) | Vadose zone soil microbial communities from Angelo Coast Range Reserve, California, USA - czobulk1.16 metaG | ecosystem: Environmental > Terrestrial > Soil > Vadose zone | place: USA... | reverse complement strand
TGCGCCTCCGGGCCAGTTCGGAAAAACGGCGCCGTACCTCAACGATTACCGCTGGCAGCGGCAGCCTGCAGAATCGGTGAGCCTGGGTCGTAACTTTTTCGTGAACCGCGAGCGCAACGTCAAATTCGAAGTCCGGGCCGAATTCTACAACGTGTTCAACCGTCTGTTTTTGACCAGTCCAGAGCCCGTAAAGCTCAGCGGCGGCGGCGGTGGAATATTGATGGGCGCCAATCCCGTGGCGCCTACTACCAAAGACAATCAAGGACGTCTGACGAGCGGCTATGGATATGTCAACTGGGTGAACGGCGCCGGTTCGACACCGCGATCCGGACAGGTTGTCGCGCGCGTAACGTTTTGAGCGAGAGCGTTGGCCTCGCCCTCGGGAGAGGCCGACGACCATCACTTTCGATAAGCGAGTCACATCAAAATGATGTTGCCGCAACCCAATTTTCCTGACACGCCTCCCACCAGCACCCGATAAATCCCGCGTTAGGACGGACATGCGCTTCGCGATTCCCGGCACGGCGCATGCGCTCTGGAGGGACGCCTGCGGCCGGACAGCCCCAGGAAGCTCGAAACAACAGCGGTTGAAACGTTTTCGGTGTTTAGCCATTCATGGCCAGGAGGAACACATGAGAATCATTACCAAACCAGACGGTGTCGTTCGTCGTTCGTTCAAGGTCCGCACCCTGCTTTCATTCTTAGGATTGCTGGCAGCCGGCCTGTGGCCGGCCGCGATGGCGCAGGCGCAGGCACAGGTCATAGCGGACATTCCAGACCAGCCGCCCCTCGTCCAGCTCGATTATCCCAACGTTGCGGAAGGAACAAAGCCCCTCGGCCTCACACGTGAGCTGCTGTCCCTGCTGGCAGTCAACAACACCGGCGCGCCGGTCGTTGTGGAGCTGGAGGCCCGCTCCATCAGCGGCGGCGACGACGAGACCAGGCTGATGCGGTTCTTCTGGGACTTCCACACCGGCGACGGCCCTACCTTCGATGCAGTTCTCTTCAACGAAATGTGGAGCTCATCGCCTACGCATCTCCCGCTGCATCCCCTCTGCCGAAAATGGGCGCCTACCAGGCCCTGGCGGATGCCGTGGAAACCTTCAATCAGGGCGACTGGGAGAACGAGTTCCTCCACTGGGCCGACCTGAGCGGTATCACCTACTAGGCGGGCTACGGGGGTTGCGGGGCGGAAAATACGGTATCCACTGTATCTGCAGAAACATTGCGAAAGCGGCATAATGATACGTTGGACAAACCATATGAACTCTCGTTCCACCTTATTTGTTCTCGCTGTCGGCTTCGGCATTCTGCTGGTCGTTATTGCGACGCTGGGGTTTGGCGCCATCGAGAGGACGGACACCATCTATCGCGAAATGCAGGCCGCTCAGGACTCGTATTCCAGGACCGAGACATTCCGACGAGGAGTTGTGCTGGACATGTATCTGGCCGACATCCTCGTCCGGGACTACCTGCTGGACCCTTCGCCCCAAAACGCTCCCAGCCACCGGCAGGAGTTGCTTCCGATTCGCGATACCCTGCAGGAGCGGCTGAATCAACTTTCCGGATGGATTGGCGAGAATGACAGCCCTCGCCTCCAGCGTTTGCAGGCTGAAGTCGAAGCTTACTGGGATTCCCTTGATCCGATCTTCGAATGGACGCCTCAGGAAAAGGCCGAAAGAAGCCGGGTCTTCCTCGCACGCATGGTGCTGCCTCGACGCGAAGCCATTGTGAATCTGGCTCGCGAAGTGGCGAGGATCAACGCCGAGAACGTCCAGAAGGAACGAGAGCGGCTGCAAAACAGGCAGCAGGTCCTTCACCGGTTTTTACTCCAGATGATGGCGGGCGCTCTGATCATTGGAAGCTGTGTCGCGCTGCTGACAACACATCGAGTACTGGTGCTCGAAAGAAGACACGATCTACAACGAAAGCAGATTGAAGAAACACAGAACAATCTTCGACGCCTGTCGCAGCGCCTGGTCCAGGCGCAGGAACATGAACGAAGGGCTCTCTCCCGGGAACTTCACGATGAAGTAGGCCAGATGATGACCGCGCTGGGCATTGAATTGGGAAACCTCGAAATGCTGCGTAATTCCAATGGCCACGGATTCGAGAAACGAATGGAAGAAGTGAAGCGGCTGAATGCCGAGGCGATGCGCGCCATCCGCGATCTGGCGATGGGATTACGCCCCTCCATGCTCGACGACCTCGGCCTCCAGGCAGCACTGGAATGGCAAGGACGCGAGTTCTCACGGCATACCGGCGTACCCGCCGCCGTCCACGTGGAGGACGCTCTCGATGACCTCACGGACCAACAGCGGACCTGCATCTACCGAGTGGTTCAGGAGGCCCTGACGAATTGTGCCCGCCATGCCAATGCCAGGAATGTGCTCGTGTCGGTTGGCAGGCACGATGACAGCAGCATTGTCGTCTTTGTCCAGGACGACGGGATTGGGTTCGATCCGTTCTCCCACATGCGCGGTGGCCTGGGACTCCTTGGAATCCAGGAACGGGTTCAGGCATTGGACGGAAAGCTGGACATCTTCTCAGAACCGCAAAAGGGAACCACTCTCAAAGTGGAAATCCCGGTTGGAGTCCCCGCATGAAGAAGATCCGGATCCTGATCGCCGACGACCATGGAGTGGTTCGGACAGGTCTGCGGCTGCAACTCGAACAGAACACGATGTTCGAGGTCGTCGGCGAAGCGACGGAAGGGCGCGAAGCCGTACGGATGGCCGACGAACTCCACCCGGATATCGTCATCATGGATATCGCGATGCCGAACCTCAATGGGATCCAGGCTACGGCGCAGTTGACAAAAAAGAATCCTCAAATCGGCGTCATCATCCTGAGCATGTATTCGGATGAAACGTACCTGACTCGAACTCTGGCCGCCGGCGCAAAGGGTTATCTGCTCAAGGAAAATGCCGACATGGATCTTCACAACGCAGTACAGGCGGTTGCACAGGGGAAACCTTTCTTCAGTCCTGCCATTGCGAATACATTGCTGGAAGATTACATGAGAGAACTTCAGCAGCGCGGCCTGCAAGACTCCTATGACCTGCTCACCGACCGCGAAAAGGAAATTCTGCAGCTTCTGGCCGAAGGGCGATCGAACAAGGAAGTGGCCAGCACACTCAATCTCAGCACCAATACCGTAGAGACACACCGAACACGAATCATGCAAAAACTCGATCTCCACAGTGCCGCCGAGATTGTCCTGTACGCCGTCCGGAAAAGAATTATCTCCTGACTGTCGTAACCCGATTTTTCGACCCAAAGTAACCTGAACGCCGTATTCCCCACAGCCCAAGCCCTCCGACATACTGACTACAGTCCGACACAAAGGAGGGTTTAACGTGAGTAGAGCGGCAGTACAAAGTGCGGATCACGGCTGGTTCTTTGACGAAGTGGCGGCGGCGAAAAACCGTGTTCTGCTATTGGACTACGACGGCACAATCGCCCCTTTCTGCGCGAATCGCCATCACGCCTTTCCTTATCCGAACGTGCCGGAGTTGCTCCACCGCATCATGACCGGATGCGCCACGCGGTTGATCGTAGTCAGTGGCCGTGCGGCCCGTGAAGTTCCGCCGCTGCTGGGTCTGACTCCGGGTCCGGAAACCTGGGGGTCATGCGGCCTCGAACGCCTGGACCGGAGTGGCCGTTGTGTGGAAACCGAGCTGAGCGAGGACGCTTTTCAGGTGCTCGCCAGGGCCGAAACCTGTCTGGAGCGCGAGGGGTTGCAAGACCTGATCGAAGTCAAGGTTGCCGGCGTAGCCGTACATTGGAGGGGCCGCTGGCCGGCCGAAATCCTGAAGATAAAGGCGGCCGCCTATCGGGTTTTGGAGCCTCTGGCGTTGGAATCCGGACTCATCTTATCCGAATTCGACGAAGGCGTAGAGATTCGTCTTCGTTCCGCAAACAAGGGCGAAGCTCTGCAGCGTCTCCTCTATGAATTGGACAGTGACGTACCTGTTGCATACGTCGGCGACGACGCCAGCGATGAAGACGCATTCCGTGTTTTGAACGGGAGAGGCCTGACCGTGTTGGTAAGCCCAAAACACCGGTTTACTGCTGCCCAGATGTGGCTCAGACCTCCGGACGAACTGCTCCGGTTCCTCATGGACTGGATTCGCACCTGCCGGGGTGATGTATGAAGGCCGGCCGGCGCCTGGTCGTCGTTTCCAACCGCCTGCCCATAACAGCCGTCGAGAACGCGCAGCAATTCCAGCGAAGCGGCGGGGGATTAATAAATGCGCTGGTTCCTCTGCTGGATGACAGTTGGGGATGCTGGGTTGGCTGGACAGGTACGCATGACGAGCCGAAGATGGCGAAAGTTTTGAACGAATGGTCGGCGACAAAACAATGTCCATTCGGACCCGTATTTCTGACAGCGGCCGAGAGAGCTTCTTTCTACCGCGGATTTTCCAACGAGATCATCTGGCCTTTGTTTCATGGTCTTCCGTCTCGGTGCCAGTTCGAAACGACTTACTGGGAAGGCTATCGCAAGGCGAACAAGAAATTTGCAGACGTGGTCGTGAAGGTGTCCCGGCCGGATGATTTCGTTTGGGTTCACGATTACCACCTCATGATGGTTGCTCAAGAACTGCGCAGCCGTGGAATGGGCAATTCCATCGCATACTTTCATCACATTCCGTTTCCTTCGCCCGACATTTTCGAAACACTGCCCTGGCGCAATGAAGTGCTTCAGGCGCTCATGTGTTTCAATTCGCTCGGCTTCCAGACAGTTCATGACCGGCGCAACTTCATCGCTTGTCTCCGCCGTTGCATGCCTCACATTCGTGTCGGCCATGCAGGCAAAACGCTACAGGTCCGCGCTGGAGGCCAATGCGCTCATGCCGGAGCCTATCCGATCAGTGTCGACTTCGAAGGGTTCGCCAGAGATGCGGCCGGCACTACTATCAGCTCGGGTTCAAAAGCCATTGAAAATCAATTTCCGGACATGCAGATCATTCTCGGCATTGACCGGTTGGACTATACCAAGGGAATACCCGAGCGCTTGATCGCGTTTGAGAAACTCTTGATCTCCAGGCCGGGCCTGCACGGCCGGGTCAACATGGTTCAGATCGTCGTACCGAGTCGCGAAGAGATACCGGAGTACAACCAGTTGAGGCTTCGAATCGAAACCCTGATAGGCAAAATCAATGGGCAATACAGTAAACCCGGATGGGTTCCTATCCATTACTTTTACAGGTCGATTTCACGGAATGAGCTGATCGCGTTCTATCGTGCAGCTCAAGTTGCGCTGGTGACGCCTTTAAAGGACGGCATGAACCTGGTCGCGAAAGAGTTTTGTGCATCCAGAATCGACAATCGGGGTGTGCTGGTGCTCAGTGAATTCGCCGGCGCAGCGGAAGAACTGAAATGCGGGGCCATGCTCGTCAATCCTCATGACACAGAGACTGTGGCGGGGGTACTGGACGTGGCACTGAGCATGGACGAGTCGGAACAGAGCAGTCGGATGAAATCCATGCGGCTACAGATTCGAGACCATGACGTCTTCAATTGGTATCGTGCCTTCAGGACGGCGACTGAAGGTTCTGTTCTTACGATGGAGGAGTCGCCGATTCGCCCGCTATCTTCTCCCGTTCCTGAAGTTTCCCGCGTTCCCCTTCGGCGCGCTTTCGCTGAATTTCAGTTTCCAGCGCCCGGGCGCGGTGTTGAAGGTAGGTGATTTCGCGCAGCCGCGCATCTTCGTCAAGCAGGTGACTGTAACGTTCCGTCGGAAACACGTGCGCGTGATGGGAGCAAATGGCCTGGAATCGGTCGGAGTCCTCTTCTCTGGAGAAATTGCCCATCCCATAGCCGCAGCAAAGCGAGAAGGAGTAAGCGGTCGCGAGATCGTTCCATAGTTCTTCCAGAACGAGCGCGGCTTCGGGTCGGTTGTCGCGCCAGAGAACGTCCGCCATTTCATCGAATACGGAAACAGAGACGGCATCCCTTCCCCCGCGGCTCTTTTCGAACACGTTTCCGATGCTTTCCTTGAAGCGCGCTGCATCCGGCATTTTTTGGTCCGTGAAAGTCGAGAGCGTTCGCTCCGCATCCAGCAACGTGACCCGCCCATTAACAATGGCGCTCTCGATGTCGAAACCCTGCACCCTTAGCCGTCGTGTGAACGCGTCAACATGATCTGGCGTGGCGATGATGACAAGAGGCTGGGCCAGCCGGAGTCCGGGAGCAAGGAATCGGGTTGTCGCCTCGCAGAGGTAACTTTCATCGTCGTAAAACTGAACTGCATGGTCGTAAGGAGCCCGCATAACCACTCATCACATATGCACGGAGATGACCAGTTTTAAGTCTTTATTTTAGTTATTCTTGGATCGCGAGTGGTAACCAGGTTCCTCCACCGAGGGCTAAATTTCCCCGATCCCTTCAAAGAAACAGGACAAATTGCCTCGATTTCCGGGGAAATACCCATTTAAATAATGTAGTCAGAAGCGGTGGTATCTTGCTTCCCCTCAGTGGTTTTACGGGTTCCTGGTCCTTTGGCAGAGGGTGTGCACGAGTGCCCCGTTCGGGAGGAGAAGAATGCTTTTTTGCAACCTTGAATAAAACCGTGGGACGGAGATTATTAATGAGAGCCAAGCCTGCGAAAGTGACAGAGGTTACGACCGAAACTCTGGATGGGAGACTCCTGCTCAAAGTCCTGGCGGACTTTAAGCGAGGCGACTTCGGCACGCGCTTACCGTCGGAGCAGACGGGACTTACGGGGAAAATCTACGACCTGCTCAACGATGTCATCGATCTGAATGACCGCATGTCCCAGGAGTTCGAGCGAGTCAGCAACGTCGTCGGCAAGGAGGGTCGCATCAAGCAGCGCGCATCGCTCCCGTTGGCGACAGGATCATGGGCCGCGTGCATTGAGTCGGTGAATACACTCATCGCCGATCTCGTGCAGCCGACTACCGAGGTCGCGCGCGTCATCGGAGCGGTGGCAAAGGGCGATTTGTCACAAACAATGGCCCTCGAGATCGAAGGCAGGCCTCTGACGGGTGAATTCCTTCGGACCGCCAAGATTGTGAACACGATGGTGGATCAGCTGTCGACTTTCGCATCGGAAGTAACCCGCGTGGCCCGCGAAGTGGGTACCGAAGGAAAGCTCGGAGGCCAGGCGCAGGTGAAGGGCGTCGCCGGCACCTGGAAAGACCTCACGGACAACGTGAACTTCATGGCCAACAACCTCACCAACCAGGTGCGTAACATCGCTGAGGTGACCACGGCTGTGGCCCGCGGTGACCTGTCGAAGAAGATCACGGTGGACGTAAAAGGCGAAATCCTCGAACTCAAGAACACCATCAACACCATGGTGGACCAGCTCTCGACTTTCGCTTCGGAGGTCACCCGCGTCGCTCGCGAAGTGGGTACCGAAGGAAAACTCGGAGGCCAGGCCGATGTGAAGGGCGTCGGAGGAACGTGGAAGGACCTGACGGATAACGTCAACTTCATGGCGTCGAACCTCACCAACCAGGTGCGTAACATCGCAGCAGTCACCACGGCTGTGGCGAATGGCGATCTCTCAAAGAAGATCACGGTGGACGTAAAAGGCGAGATTCTCGAGCTGAAAAACACGATCAACGTCATGGTGGACCAGCTCTCCTCGTTTGCTTCGGAAGTCACCCGCGTGGCTCGCGAAGTGGGTACCGAAGGAAAGCTCGGCGGCCAGGCGCAAGTGAAAGGAGTTGGAGGGACCTGGAAAGATCTGACGGATAACGTGAACTTCATGGCGTCGAACCTGACCGCTCAGGTGCGAAACATCGCCGAAGTGACCACGGCTGTGGCGAATGGCGACCTCTCCAAGAAGATTACGGTGGACGTCCGAGGCGAAATTCTCGAGCTCAAGAACACCATCAACACCATGGTGGACCAGCTCTCCTCGTTTGCTTCGGAAGTCACCCGCGTGGCTCGCGAAGTGGGTACCGAAGGAAAACTCGGAGGCCAGGCGCAAGTGAAGGGAATTGCAGGAACCTGGAAGGATCTCACGGATAACGTCAACTTCATGGCCGGCAACCTCACTTCTCAGGTGCGTAATATCGCGGAAGTTACAACCGCCATCGCGAGCGGCGACCTCTCGAAGAAAATCACCGTAGACGTAAAGGGAGAAATCCTGGAGCTGAAGAACACGATCAACACGATGGTGGATCAGCTCTCCTCGTTCGCTTCGGAAGTCACCCGCGTGGCCCGCGAAGTCGGTACCGAAGGAAAGCTCGGAGGCCAGGCGGAGGTCAAAGGCGTGGCGGGCACCTGGAAGGACCTCACCGATAACGTGAACTTCATGGCAAACAACCTCACCAACCAGGTGCGAAACATTGCCGAGGTGACCACGGCCGTCGCCCGCGGCGATTTGACCAAGAAGATTACGGTAGACGTAAAAGGCGAAATTCTCGAGCTGAAGAACACCATCAACGTCATGGTGGATCAGCTGTCCTCGTTCGCTTCGGAAGTCACCCGCGTGGCCCGCGAAGTCGGTACCGAAGGAAAGCTCGGAGGCCAGGCGGACGTGAAAGGGGTGGCGGGCACCTGGAAGGACCTGACCGACAACGTGAACTTCATGGCGAACAACCTGACGACCCAGGTGCGAAACATCGCTGAAGTAACCACCGCCGTGGCAAATGGCGACCTGTCCAAGAAGATCACAGTGGACGTGCGAGGCGAGGTGCTCGAACTCAAGAACACGATCAACACGATGGTGGACCAGCTCTCCTCGTTCGCTTCGGAAGTGACGCGCGTGGCCCGCGAAGTCGGTACGGAAGGAAAACTCGGAGGCCAGGCCGAAGTGCGAGGTGTGGCCGGCACGTGGAAAGACCTGACCGACAACGTGAACTCGATGGCGTCGAACCTGACCAATCAGGTTCGAAACATCGCCGAGGTGACCACGGCAGTGGCCCGCGGCGATCTGTCGAAGAAGATCACCGTGGACGTGAAAGGCGAAATTCTCGAGCTGAAGAACACCATCAACGTCATGGTGGATCAGCTCTCCTCGTTCGCTTCAGAAGTCACCCGCGTGGCCCGTGAAGTCGGTACGGAAGGAAAGCTCGGAGGCCAGGCGATCGTGAAGGGCGTCGGTGGAACCTGGAAGGATCTTACCGACAGCGTGAACTTCATGGCGTCGAACCTCACCACGCAGGTCCGAAACATCGCCGAGGTGACCACGGCCGTGGCCCGCGGCGATCTGTCCAAGAAAATTACGGTAGACGTGCGCGGCGAGGTGCTCGAGCTCAAGAACACCATCAACGTCATGGTGGACCAGCTATCCTCGTTCGCTTCGGAAGTCACGCGCGTGGCTCGCGAAGTCGGTACGGAAGGAAAGCTCGGCGGCCAGGCCATTGTGAAGGGAGTGGCCGGTACGTGGAAGGACCTGACCGACAACGTGAACTTCATGGCGAACAACCTGACGACTCAGGTGCGAAACATCGCTGAAGTTACGACGGCCGTGGCAAACGGCGATCTGTCCAAGAAAATTACGGTAGACGTGCGAGGCGAGGTGCTCGAACTCAAGAACACCATCAACACGATGGTGGACCAGCTCAACTCGTTCGCTTCGGAAGTCACCCGCGTGGCCCGCGAAGTGGGTACCGAAGGAAAACTCGGCGGCCAGGCGCAGGTCCGCGGCATTGGTGGAACCTGGAAGGACCTGACCGACAACGTGAACTTCATGGCGTCGAATCTCACCAACCAGGTACGAAATATCGCCGAGGTGACCACGGCTGTGGCTCGCGGCGACCTGTCCAAGAAAATTACAGTAGACGTCCGCGGCGAAATTCTTGAGTTGAAGAACACGATCAACACGATGGTGGACCAGCTTTCGTCGTTCGCTTCGGAAGTCACCCGCGTGGCCCGCGAAGTCGGTACGGAAGGAAAACTTGGCGGCCAGGCGGATGTGCGAGGCGTTGCCGGAACCTGGAAGGACCTCACCGATAACGTGAACTCGATGGCCTCGAACCTGACTTCTCAGGTGCGAAATATCGCCGCCGTCACAACCGCCGTGGCAACAGGCGACCTGTCCAAGAAAATTACAGTAGACGTCCGCGGCGAAATTCTCGAGCTGAAGAACACGATCAATACGATGGTGGACCAGCTTTCGTCGTTCGCTTCGGAAGTCACCCGCGTGGCCCGCGAAGTCGGTACGGAAGGAAAGCTCGGGGGCCAGGCTGAAGTGAAGGGCGTGGCCGGTACATGGAAGGATCTCACCGATAACGTGAACCTGATGGCTTCGAACCTCACCAACCAGGTCCGCGGTATCGCGAAGGTCGTAACCGCAGTCGCCAATGGAAACCTGAAGAGAAAACTGGTACTCGAAGCGAAAGGAGAAATCGAAGAGCTCGCCGAAACGATCAACAACATGATCGACACGCTGGCCACCTTCGCCGATCAGGTGACCACAGTGGCGCGCGAAGTAGGTATCGAAGGAAAACTCGGCGGCCAGGCATCGGTTCCTGGCGCCGCCGGCACATGGCGCGACCTCACCGACAACGTCAATCGCATGGCGGCCGCTCTTACCACTCAGGTGCGCGCCATCGCGGAAGTAGCCACGGCCGTGACAAAGGGCGATCTCTCACGATCCATTGCTGTGGATGCCGCCGGCGAGGTGGCGGCACTGAAAGACAACCTCAACGAAATGATTCGGAACCTGCGCGAAACCACCGACAAGAACACCGCGCAGGACTGGTTGAAAACGAACCTGGCCAAGTTCACGCGCTTGCTGCAAGGCCAGCGCGACCTGCTCGCCGTGGCCAAGCTGATTCTTTCGGAGCTTGCTCCACTGGTCTCGATGCAGCATGGTGTGTTTTACCTCAATGAAGCCACCGAAAACGCCGATCCGGATATGAAGCTTCTTGCCAGCTACGCCTATCGCCAACGAAAGAATATTGCGAACCGGTTCAAGACCGGCGAAGGTCTGGTCGGACAGTGCGCGTTCGAGAAGGATCGCATCCTCCTCACCGAGGTACCGTCCGATTACATTCAGATCAATTCCGGACTGGGCGAGTCGAAACCGCTGAACATCGTGGTTCTGCCGGTTCTGTTTGAAGGCCAGGTGAAGGCTGTAATCGAGCTGGCATCCTTCCACCGGTTCAGCGACATCCACCTCACCTTCTTTGATCAGCTCACCGAATCGATCGGTATCGTGCTCAACACGATCACCGCAACAATGAGAACCGAAGAGCTGCTGAAGCAGTCTCAGACGCTCGCCGCCGAACTGCAGACCCGCCAGGCCGAGCTGACGGAAACCAACCGGCGCCTGCAGGACCAGGCGAAAACGCTCCAGGAATCCGAAGACCGGTTGCGGCAGCAGCAGGATGAGCTGCAGCAGACGAACGAGGAACTGGAAGAAAAAGCCAACCTGCTTGCGAAGCAAAATCTCGAAGTCGAACGCAAGAATCAGGAAATCGAAAGAGCCAGCCGAGCGCTGCAGGAAAAAGCCGAGCAGCTAGCGTTGACATCCAAATTCAAGTCGGAGTTCCTGGCCAACATGTCACACGAACTTCGCACGCCGCTGAACAGCATGCTCATTCTCGCGAAACTCCTTTCCGATGCCGAGGATGGACTCAGCGACAAGCAGCGGGAATTTGCACGGACGATCCATTCGTCGGGCTCCGATCTGCTGGAGTTGATCAACGAGATTCTCGATCTCACGAAGATCGAATCCGGAATGATGGAAGTCGAAATCGGCCGAGTCATGTTCAACGATCTCTCCGAGTACGTCGACAGAACATTCCGCCAGGTGGCTCACGACAAAGGTCTCGAGTTCGTCATACAACACGAACCAGGCCTGCCGCCGAGCATTTATACGGATCAGCGCCGGCTGCAGCAGGTATTGAAGAACCTTTTGTCGAACGCATTCAAGTTCACGGAGAGAGGAACCGTCACCGTTCGGATGAGCGCGGCCCCGAAAGGATGGACGCCCGAGCACCCCATCCTCAGCAAAGCCGAAACGGTCATCGCGTTTGAAGTGAAGGATACGGGTATCGGAATCTCACCCGAGAAGCACAGGGTCATCTTCGAAGCGTTCCAGCAGGCCGATGGAACCACGAGCCGGAAGTACGGCGGAACGGGGCTCGGCCTCTCGATCAGCCGGGAAATCGCCTTGCTGCTCGGTGGAGAAATCCGGCTGGAAAGCGCTGTGAGCGAAGGAAGTTCCTTTACGCTGTACCTGCCCGCAACCTACACCCCGGATACTTCCAGGACGAAAAAAACACAGTCGAACGCTTTCGTTCCGGAGCCCCCGCCGGATTCGACGGACTCCGACATAACGCTCATCATCGAAAACATTGTTGATGACGACCGCGCCTTGATTCAAGCGGGCGATCGAACGCTCTTGATCATCGAAGACGATCTCAACTTCGCCAAGATCCTCATGGAAATGGCGCGCGAGCGCGGGTTCAAGGCCCTGGTAGCGCTTCGTGGGGAGACAGGTCTGGCGCTCGCACGCCAGTACACGCCGAGCGCCATTACGCTCGATATCGAACTGCCCGGAATGGACGGCTGGAGCGTGCTCGATCGCTTGAAGCATACTCGAAACACGAGGCACATCCCCGTGCACATCCTCTCCGTCAACGATGAACGGCAACGCGGCCTCAAGATGGGCGCCATGGGCTATGAGAACAAGCCCATCACGCCGGAAGGAGTACGCGAAGCTCTCTCCAGGCTCGACACTTTTGTCCAGCGGGGGGTGAAGAGCCTCCTGGTCATCGAAGACGATAAGGTCGCTCAGCAAAGCATTATGGAACTGATCGGCAACGGCGACGTCGAAACGCTTGCCGTCGGAACCGCCGAAGCTGCCCTTGCCGAGTTGCACAACAAACACTACGACTGTGTGGTTTTGGACCTCGGGTTGCCTGACATGAACGGGTTCGATTTGATGGAAAAGATCAAATCGGAGATCGGTGATATCCCAATAATCATTTACACTGGAAAGGAGCTCACAAAGACCGAGGAAACCGAACTTCGGCGTCTGGCAGAAACGATAATCGTCAAGGATGTCCGGTCTCTTGACCGGTTGCTGGACGAGACGGCATTGTTCCTGCATCGAGTGGAGGAAAACCTGCCGGAACCGAAGCGCCAAATGCTCGAGCAGCTCCATAAGAAAGATCCGGTGCTCGCGCGGAAGAAGGCGCTCATCATCGACGACGACATGCGTAACATCTTCGCCCTCACCAGCCTCCTTGAACGTTACGACATGCAGGTGCTCTATGCCGAGAACGGCAGGGATGGAATCGATACGCTGAAGAAAACTGCGGATATCGATGTGGCGCTGGTGGACATCATGATGCCGGAGATGGACGGTTACGAAGCAATGCGGCAGATTCGGGAGATGCCGCAGTTCAAATCGCTCCCGTTGATTGCACTCACCGCCAAAGCCATGAAAGGCGACCGCGAAAAGTGCATCGAGGCAGGCGCCTCCGATTACATCACGAAACCGGCGGACAGCGAGCAACTCCTGTCGCTGCTGCGGGTATGGCTGTTTAAATGAAAAACGAGCTGGCTGTGAGTTCGAGCCCCAGCGTCGAAGAGATCGAGATGGACCTGTTGCTGGAAGGAATCTACCGGCAGTACGGCTTCGATTTCCGAAACTATGCCCTGTCTTCGCTCCGTCGGAGAATCATGAATTTCGCACGGAACGAGCGGGCTTCGAGCATCTCGGCGCTTCAGGACCGCATTCTTCACGACCGCAGCTGGCTCGACCGCTTCCTGTATGCGCTCTCCGTCAACGTCAGTGCCTTCTTTCGCGATCCGGCATTTTACATGGCGTTCCGGAAGGAAGTAGTTCCGATGTTGCGCACCTATCCATTCATCCGCATCTGGCTCGCGGGAGTGTCCATGGGCGAGGAGGTTTACTCGCTGGCTATTCTCCTGCAGGAAGAAGGCATCTACGATCGCTGCCGCATCTACGCAACAGACATCAATGAGCCCGTTTTGAAAAAGGCTAAAGAGGGTATCTACCCTCTGGAGCTGATGCAAACCTACACGAGCAATTACATCAAGTCGGGGGGGTTGCAGTCGTTTTCACGTTACTACACGGCCGCGTACGACCGGGCGATATTCAAAGCCTCGCTCCGGGACAACGTCGTGTTTGCGCAGCACAACCTTGCAAGTGACGCGTCGTTCAACGAATTTCACGTGATCCTGTGCCGGAATGTGATGATCTATTTCAACAACGAACTTCAGGCTCATGTGCATCATCTTTTATACGAAAGTCTGGTCATGTTTGGAATCCTGGGCGTCGGAGCCAAGGAAACCTTAAGGTTCAGTCCGCATGAACAGGCCTACGAAGAGATCGACAAGCCAGCGAAGCTCTATCGGAGAGTCGCCTGATGGCTTTTCAGATTATTACGATTGGAACTTCGCTCGGCGGATTCCATGCTTTAAAAACTCTATTGGGGGTTCTACCTCAGGGCTTTCCGCTTCCAGTGGCCGTCGTGCAACATCGCAGTTTTGAGGAATCCGATATTTTTGCGACGCTTCTGGCGAGTCATTTGCAATTGCCCGTGCTCGAAGTCGAGGATAAGCAGCGAATCGAGGGTGGCCGAATCTATATCTGTCCTGCGAACTATCACCTTCTGGTCGAGCGCAGCCAATTCGCGTTGTCGACCGATGCCCCCGTCCTGTACGCAAGGCCCGCAATCGACGTGCTTTTCGAGTCTGCGGCGGATTCGTTTGCCGATGGAGTCGTGGGCATTCTCTTGACCGGAATGAGTCGGGACGGATCAGCCGGACTACGAAAAATCAAAGAGAAAGGCGGGTACACTGTGGTTCAGGATCCCTCGACCGCCGAGGGCAGGACCATGCCGCAATCGGCAATTTCATCGATGCTGGTGGACAGAGTCCTCCCCATTGATCAGATCGGGCCTTTTGTTTTGCAGCTGTGCGCCGACCAAAGGGGTGCCGCATGACGGATGACAAGGTCAATATTCTTCTGGTGGATGATCACGCCGAAAATCTTCTGGCGCTCGAAGCATTGTTGAGCGATCTGGGAGAAAATCTGGTCCGCGCAAACTCCGGACTCGAAGCGCTGCGTCTCCTGCTCAATCAGGAGTTCGCGGCCATTCTTCTCGATGTGGACATGCCGACGATCAATGGTTTTGAGACAGCCGCTCTGATCCGCCAGCGCGAGCGCTCCCGCCACACGCCCATCATTTTTCTGACGGCCTTCAACAAGGCCGAACAGCACGTCTTCAGGGGCTACGCCCTTGGCGCGGTGGATTACCTGACCAAACCGTTTGTTCCCGAAATCCTGCGATCGAAAGTCGTCGCGTTCGTTGAACTCCATAAGAAGACGGAAGAAGTAAAGCGGCAGGCCGACCTGCTTAAACAGATGGTCGGGGAGCTGGCCGACAACAACGATCAGATCCGGAAACTGAATGTCGAGCTTCAATCGCAGAGCGACTTCATTTCGACGGTTCTCGACACCGCGGACAGCATCATTGTCATCCTCGATGCCGAGCAGAAAGTCGTTCGTGCGAGCCGCGCCTTCGAGAGGATCCTGGGCTATTCGCTGGATGAGGTGAAGGGCCGGACGCTCTCTTCCTTCTTCTTTTCCGCAGGCCCATGGGCAGATCTGCCGCACGCCGAGAATTACTGGATAGCGAAGGACGGGACGATCCGCCTTATCGCCTGGTCCACCACTCCACTCATGACCGGACCGGCAGAACATATCATTCTCACTGCGAACGACATCACCGAGCGGAAACGCGCCGAAGAGGAGCGTGAACAATTCATCCGGAGTGAGGCCGCCCGCCTGGAAGCGGAAGCCTCGGAGCGGCGTGCCGCGTTCTTGTCCGAAGCGTCGACAATGCTTGCATCCACCATCGACTACGAGAAAACCCTCATCAATGTTTCACGGCTCGCCATTCCAACATTTGCGGAGTGGTGCTTCGTCTATCTGGCCCTGGACGGCGAAGAAATCAGCTCTGCGTTGATTGCGCATTCGGACCCGGCGAAGGAATTTCTCGCCCAGCAGGTCGAACTGCGGCCGCAGGATTTATCGAGCCAGAAGCTGCCGGTCGTCCGCGTGTTCCAGACGGGAACGCCGGAGCTGTTTTCCGACATCAGCGAAGAAGAACTGCGCCAGACTGTTACTGACGAGCATAAGTTCGAGGCTTTGAAGCAATTGGGTCTTCGATCCGCCGTGGTTGTGCCTATCCCGGGCCGCCACGCTGTACTTGGAGTTATCGGTTTTGTCTCTCCCAAACCCGATCGTTATACTTCGACGGAATTGATCTTTGCGCAGGAGCTTGCGAGACGGATCAGCCTCGCGCTGGAGAACGCCCGGCTCTACCGCGAAGCGCAGCAGGCCAATCGCGCCAAGGACGAGTTCCTGGCAACCCTGTCGCATGAATTACGCACTCCCCTAAATGCGATTCTCGGCTGGACGCAGATTCTCCGCGCCAAGCGTCTCGATGAAGTCACAACCACTCGGGCGTTCGAGGCCATAGAACGAAATGCCAAGGCACAGGCCGAGTTGATTGAAGACATGCTGGATGTGTCGCGGATCATCACCGGAAGGCTCCGGCTCGAGCTGCAACCGGTGGAGATCGCTTCAGCGGTGGATGCCGCCCTTGATTCCGTCCGTCCCACGGCCGACGTCAAAGGCGTTAAGCTGGAATGCACAATTAAGGACGACGCCGGCATTATTTCGGGAGATCCGCACCGGCTGCAACAAATCGTCTGGAACCTGCTCTCGAATGCGGTCAAGTTCACGCCATCCGGCGGTTTGGTCCGGGTTCAACTCGAACGCGCGGATTCCAGCGTCAGATTGACTGTCCGGGACACCGGCAAGGGAATCAGCCCTCACTTCCTGCCCTACGTCTTCGACCGGTTCCGGCAGGCGGAAACGATGATCAGCAGAACAGCAGGTGGACTCGGGCTCGGCCTCTCGATCGCCCGCCACCTGGTAGAACTTCATGGAGGGGTCATCGAAGCAAGCAGCGAAGGGGAAGGCCGTGGCGCGACGTTCACGGTCACGTTTCCCTTTCGTGAAGCATCCGTAAGCACGGTCCAGAATGCTGTCCAGAATGCCTCGTGAGCTAATTCGGGAGTGGGATAATTCGGGGACAGACGCATAAATCACCTAATTACGATTAAAAGACCCTTGATCGTAATTAGGTGATTTATGCGTCTGTCCTCGAATTATCCCACTCCCGAACGAGCTCACGAGGCTTTTTTCTGTTCGTGCGACGGAAGCGAGAAATAGAAAGTTGCGCCTTCATTCGGTCTGGCTTCCGCCCAGACGCGGCCTTCATGGCGATTGATGATGCGCTGGACGGTGGCGAGCCCTATTCCAGTGCCCTCGAACTCATTAGCAGCATGCAGGCGTTGAAAAGTGCCAAAGAGCTTCTGCGCATGATCCATGTCGAAGCCGACGCCATTGTCGCGGACGAAGTAGACGTCTTCTCCCGCGCCGGAGTGATAACCGACTTCGATCGAAGCCGAAGCCTCGTTTCTTGTGAACTTGATGGCGTTGGCGAGTAGATTCTGAAAAACCTGAGTGATGAGACGCTTGTCCCCATAAGCCCGGGGAAGCTCATCCACTTTGAAGGAAATCTTCCTGTTCGGGGTGTCCACGGCCTGCTGTTCCTGAAAAGCGTTCCTGGCCAGATCGGCCATATCGATTACCGAAAAAATGATCTTCTCCCGGCCCAGCCGCGACAGGGCGAGCAAACCATCGATCAACTCACCCATCTTTTCCGTGTTCGCGCGCACGATTTCAAGCAGCCGTCTTCCCTCGTCGTCGAGCTTGCCGGCGTATTCCTCGATCAGGATGCGCGTGAAGCCGTCGATGGCGCGGATCGGCGCCCGCATGTCGTGTGAAACGGAGTAGGTGAAGTTTTCCAGCTCCTCCGTATGCTGCCGCAGTTCCGTGATGTCCTGGCCCGTAATCACCAGGTGTCTGTCTGTGCCGATTTCGGTATCCAGAACCTGGAAGCACCATGACACCAGTCTCCGGCTGGTGCCCTTCGTCAGCCAGAATCCTTCACAATCCGCGTTGGACTTCCCCGATCTGAGGAATGCCTCGGTGGCTTGCCTGTCGTCGACATATTCCCACAGGAAATGTTTGTACACTTCGTTGAGGGTATATCCGGTCGTCAATTCCCACGCGCGGTTCACACGCAGGATTCTGGCTTCGGAATCGAGAACAAGTACGAGGCTGTTCACCGTGTCCAGGACAGCGGATACAAAGTCTCGCTCGGTCTTCAACAGGGCCGACTGGAGCTGAACCTCACGGCGTTGCCTGAACATGTCCACAAAGGCGGTGACCTTCGACTTCAGCACTTCCGCGACAAACGGCTTGAAGATGTAATCGACTCCGCCGATCGAATAGCCCTGGCTTACATGGACGTCGGTCTTGCTGATTGCGGTCAGGAAAATGATGGGCGTGTGACTGGACTTCTCGCGCTCGCGGATGAGTGTGGCAGTCTGAAAGCCATCCATATCGGGCATTTCGACGTCCAGCAGGATGACCGCTGCCTCGTGTTTGAGCAGATACTTCAGGGCCTCAGATCCGGACGAAACCTGCACGAGGTTCTGGTCGAGACTCTGCAGAATCCCTTCCAGGGCGAGAAGATTCTCGCGACGATCATCGACCAGAAGGATGTTTACCTTTTCAGATGGTGACATTGTAGATTTTGGAACGCGGGCTTCAGCCCGCGTTCTCCCTACTGCCCAGATAGACCCTTAACAACGACAACAGCCGGTCGACATCAGCAGGCTTGGAGATGTAATCCGATGCGCCGGCTTCGATGCATTTTTCGCGATCGCCTTTCATGGCCTTCGCGGTCAGCGCGATTATCGGAATGGACTTGAACTTCCGCAGTTTGCGAACTTCCTGCATCGTTTGGTAGCCGTCCATGTCCGGCATCATCACATCCACGAGAATAACATCCATGTGTTCCGCGCTTTTCAGGAGATCGATGCCATCGCGGCCGTTTTCGGCAAACGTGACTTCCATGTGATGGCGCTCCAGCAGGCTGGTCATGCTGAAAATGTTTCTCACGTCATCGTCAATGATGAGAGCTTTCTTGCCGGCGAGTATCGGATCTGCTTTCTGCTCCTCCTCCAGCATCCGGCGCTTTTGGAGAGAGAGCTTCTCGTGCTGGCGATGCAGGTAGAGGGCCGTCTCGGCAAGCAGGCGTTCCGGAGACCGCGCATCCTTGACGATGATCGTCTCCGCAAGCTTGCGAAGCCGCGTCTCCTCCTTTTGTGTGAGGTCCTTGCTGGTATAGACGATCACCGGCAGATCATAAAGGCCGAGTTCCTTCTTCACCCTTTCGAGCAGATAGTACCCCGACATGTCCGGCAAGCCCAGGTCGATCACCATGCAATCGAACTGGGCCGAACGCAACGCTTCCATCGCTTCCTCGCCTGTCGCCACGGCTACCGTTTTCACATCGCCGTCGCCGATCAGATCGATGATGAAGTTCCGCTGCGTTTCATCGTCCTCGACGATGAGCAGATTCTTTACCTGCCGGTCGATGAAGCCTTTGATGCTTTCCAGGCTGCTCATGAGCGCGTCATCGCTCGCGTACCTTTCAAGGAAGGCAAAGGCTCCGAGACTCAGAGCGCGCTGCCGTTCCCTTTTATCGGACACGATCTGAACCGGAATGTGCCGGGTCGCGAGATCGCGCTTGAGGCGGTCCAGGACCGTCCAGCCTTCACCCGCCGGCTCGAGTGTGATCGCGTCGGGGCTGTATTCGCGGGCCAGTCTGATGGCATTTTCCGGACGCAGTGCGACGATGCCTTTGAAGCCCGCGGTCCGGGCGATTTTCAGGATGTGCTCGGACATCTCGGGATCGGGTTCGACGATGAGAAGCACACGGTCGCTGTCGTCGATGCTTTCCCGGTCGTCGGCAATCGGCGAACTCAAGGCCTCTTCAGGAGGTTGCGACGAAACCGCAGCTGGTGGTTCAGGCGCGGCAACGCCTTTACCAGCCTCTGCACTCGGGGCAGGAGTCTTCCCCTTGCGGGGCAAATACAGCGTAAACGTGCTTCCCTCGCCGGGCTCGCTCGTCACCCGTATCTCTCCACCCAGCAACTGCGCGAGCTCGCGGCTGATGGAAAGTCCCAGTCCGGTTCCACCGTACTTGCGGCTCGTGGTTCCATCAGCCTGCTGGAACGCTTCAAAGATGATCCGATGCTTGTCCGCGGGAATTCCGATTCCCGTGTCAATCACGGAGAACGCGACCACCTGGTCTGTGTTATCCAACACGGCGTGGCCGGGTGTCCAGCCTTCCTGCACGGTTCGGATCTGCAGCGTCACACCGCCTTCATGCGTAAACTTGAAAGCATTCGACAAGAGATTCCTCAGAATCTGCTGAAGCCGCTGCTGATCCGTAAACATTGCTTTCGGCGCGTTGTTGCGAACGTCCACCTCGAAGGCCAGGCCTTTGCTCTGCGCGACGGGTTGGAAATTCTTTTCGACATACTCTCTAAAATCGTCAATCGGAACACGCCGGTTCTCGAGCTCCATTGTGCCCGACTCGATCTTGGCCAGGTCCAGAATCTCGTTAATCAGAGCAAGCAACTCGTCGCCCGACGAGTGGACCGTTTGCGCATATTCAACCTGTTTTGGGGTGAGATTCCCTTCCTCGTTGTCCGCAAGCAGCCGCGAAAGAATCAGCATGCTGTTGAGCGGCGTTCGGAGCTCGTGCGACATGTTGGCCAGGAATTCCGACTTGTACTTCGAGGTCAATGCAAGCTGTGCGGCCTTTTCCTCCAGTGAGGCGCGGGCCTTCTCGATCTCGGCGTTCTTGCGCTCCACCTCCTTGTTTTGCTGGAAAAGCAACCTCGCCTTTTCTTCCAGCTCCTCGTTTGTCTGCTGCAATTCTTCCTGCTGCGCTTTCAATCGCTCTTCCGATTCCTGCAGTGTTTTCGCCTGTTGCTGAAGCTGGAGGTTGGTTTCAGTCAGCTCGGCCTGCCGTGACTGCAGCTCGGCGGCGAGAGACTGCGACTGTTTCAGGAGTTCTTCCGTTCGCATCGTGGCGGTGATCGTATTCAGCATGATGCCGATGATCTCCGTGAGCTGATCGAAGAACGTGATGTGAATATCGTTGAAACGCTGAAAGGACGCCAGCTCGATGACTGCTTTCACCTGGCCTTCGAACAAGACCGGAAGCACGATGACATTCACCGGAGGCGCTTCCCCGAGCGCTGACGTGACCTGAACATACTGCCCAGGCACTTCCGTCAACAGGATCCGTTGCTGTTCGAATGCAGCCTGCCCGACCAGGCCCTCACCTGCGCGGATTCGTGTAATGATGTGCTTCCGCGTATTGAAGGCGTAGCTGGCCAGCAGGCGGAGATCAGGTTCGCCCTCGGTGGCGTCATTTATATAGAAGACACCGTGCTGGATGGCTGCCAGCGGCGCGAGTTCCGAAAGAATGAGCTTCGAAACCGCGAGCAGATCCCGCTGGCCCTGCAGCAAACGAGTGAATCGCGCCAGGTTGGTTTTCAGCCAGTCCTGCTCGGTGTTTCGTTTCGTGGTTTCGCGCAGGTTGCGAATCATCTCGTTGATGTTGTCTTTGAGAGCTGCCACCTCGCCTGCAGCGTCCACCGTAATGGATCGTGAGAGATCGCCCTTGGTCACGGCCGTGGCCACGTCTGCGATGGAACGCACCTGCGACGTGAGTGACGACGCCATCCGGTTCACATTGTCCGTAAGGTCTCTCCAGGTTCCGGCCGCGTTCGGGACGTTCGCCTGGCCTCCCAGCTTTCCTTCGAAACCCACTTCGCGGGCCACTGTCGTCACCTGGTCGGCGAAAGTCGCCAGCGTGTCGATCATCTCGTTGATCGTTTCGGCCAGCTGTTCGATTTCCCCTTTCGCTTCCAGAACGAGTTTGCGTTTGAGGTTGCCGTTCGCGACCGACGTCACGACCTTGGAAATGCTTCGCACCTGGTTGGTCAGGTTGCCGGCCATGAAGTTCACGCTGTCGGTCAGGTCCTTCCACGTTCCGGCAACGCCTCGCACGTCCGCCTGGCCGCCCAGCTGCCCTTCCGTTCCCACTTCGCGCGCCACGCGCGTCACCTCCGATGCGAACGAATTGAGCTGGTCCACCATGGTGTTTACCGTGCTCTTCAACTCCAGAATTTCACCGCGCGCATCGACTGTGATCTTTTTCGACAGGTCGCCGTTCGCAACCGCCGTCGTGACCGCCGCAATGTTTCGCACCTGGTTGGTCAGGTTCGAAGCCATGAAATTCACGCTGTCGGTCAGGTCCTTCCACGTTCCGGCAACGCCTCGCACATCGGCCTGACCTCCCAGCTTTCCTTCCGTTCCCACTTCGCGCGCCACGCGCGTCACTTCCGATGCGAACGAGTTGAGCTGGTCCACCATGGTGTTGACCGTGTTCTTCAGCTCGAGAATTTCACCGCGCGCGTCGACTGTAATCTTCTTCGACAGGTCGCCGTTCGCCACCGCCGTCGTAACCGCCGCGATGTTTCGCACCTGGTTGGTCAGGTTCGAAGCCATGAAGTTCACGCTGTCGGTCAGGTCCTTCCACGTCCCGCCGACGCCTTCCACTTCGGCCTGGCCTCCCAGCCTTCCTTCCGTTCCCACTTCGCGCGCCACGCGCGTCACTTCCGATGCGAACGAATTGAGCTGGTCCACCATCGTGTTGATCGTGTTCTTCAGCTCGAGAATTTCACCTTTCACATCGACCGTAATCTTCTTGGACAGGTCGCCGTTCGCTATGGCGGTGGAGACCTCCGCGATGTTTCGCACCTGAGCCGTAAGATTGCCGGCCATGGAATTCACGCTGTCGGTCAGGTCCTTCCAGGTTCCCGCAACGCCCTTCACATCGGCCTGGCCTCCCAGCCGGCCTTCCGTTCCCACTTCGCGCGCCACGCGCGTCACTTCCGATGCGAACGAATTGAGCTGGTCCACCATCGTGTTGATCGTGTTCTTCAGCTCGAGAATTTCACCTTTCACATCGACGGTAATCTTCTTGGAGAGGTCGCCCCTCGCGATGGCCGTCGAGACCTCCGCGATGTTTCGCACCTGAGCCGTAAGATTGCCTGCCATGAAGTTCACACTGTCCGTCAGGTCCTTCCAGGTTCCCGCAACGCCCTTCACATCGGCCTGGCCTCCCAGCCGGCCTTCCGTTCCTACTTCGCGCGCCACGCGCGTCACTTCCGATGCGAACGAAGAGAGCTGGTCCACCATCGTGTTGATCGTGTTCTTCAGCTCGAGAATTTCACCGCGCGCATCGACGGTAATCTTCTTGGAGAGATCGCCCTTGGCCACGGCCGTTGTGACGGCCGCAATGTTTCGGACCTGCGAGGTCAGGTTGCCGGCCATGAAGTTCACGCTGTCGGTGAGGTCCTTCCAGGTTCCGCCGACGCCTTTCACGTCCGCCTGGCCTCCCAGACGACCTTCCGTTCCCACCTCGCGGGCTACGCGCGTCACTTCCGATGCGAACGAATTGAGCTGGTCCACCATGATGTTGATGGTGTTCTTCAGCTCGAGAATCTCGCCTCGCACATCCACCGTGATCTTCTTCGACAGGTCGCCGCGCGCGACGGCCGTCGTCACTTCGGCGATGTTTCGGACCTGCTTCGTGAGGTTATTGGCCATGAAGTTCACGCTGTCGGTAAGATCCTTCCAGGTTCCACCGACGCCCTTCACCATGGCCTGGCCGCCCAATTTCCCTTCCGTTCCCACTTCGCGCGCCACGCGCGTCACTTCCGATGCGAACGAATTGAGCTGGTCCACCATGGTGTTGATGGTGTCTTTCAGCTCGAGAATTTCGCCGCGTACGTCTACCGTGATCTTCTTGGACAGGTCGCCCTTGGCCACGGCCGTTGTGACTTCCGCGATGTTTCGCACCTGGTTGGTCAGGTTGGCTGCCATGGAGTTCACGTTGTCCGTGAGGTCCTTCCATGCTCCGCTAACGCCCTTCACTTTCGCCTGGCCTCCCAGCTTTCCCTCCGTTCCCACTTCACGCGCCACGCGGATTACTTCCGATGTGAACGTGCTCAGCTGAGACACCATCGTGTTGACGGTTTTTGCCGTTCTCGAAAATTCGCCCGTCAGAGCTCGGCCTTCCACTTCCTGATCCATGGTTTGCGAAAGATCGCCTTTCGCAACGGCTCCGATGACGCGGGATACGTCTGTGATCGGCTGAATCAAATCGCCAACCAGCCCGTTCACAGAATCGATGCAGTCCGCCCAGCCGCCGGTGGCGCCGGAGAGTGCTGCGCGATGTTTGATTTTTCCTTCTTTGCCGACAACTGTGCTGACTCGTTCGAGTTCCTTGGTCAGGCCGGCGTTGAGTTCAATGATTTCGTTGATCGTGTCATAGATCTTCCCTGCAACACCGGTGCTGTCAACCGGCAACCGCGCGCTGAAGTCGCCTTTTCTGAAGTCGGTCAAAACGCGCAGAAGCAAGCGGCTATCCAACGATTCCACGACGGACAGTGGGTCGGTCTTCACAAATTTTTCACGCATCTTTTAATGATAGCGGGAGGGCAAGAATTGCAACAAGAGGTCACAAGGGCCGCCAATTGTACAATTGGCGGTTTTTCTTACTTTGAACGGATGCGGTCCAGTTCGGGCTTGACAACGCTCTGGTAACACTCGGGGCAAACACCATGGCTGAAGGAAGCCTCCGTGCGCTGCGTAATGTACTGCTCGATGGCGACCCAAACGTCGTGATCATCGCGGATTTTCTTGCAGTACATGCAGGTCGGCAAAACACCTTCGAGCCTTCGGACGTGTTCCTGGAGTCGAACGATGCGCTCCGCGACGACCAAACGGGCTCTCAGTTCCTCCGGATCGTAAGGTTTTGTAACAAAATCATCAGCGCCGGCATTCATCGCTTCGAGATAGCGGGCTTTGCCCCTGAGGGCGGTAAGAAGAATGATGTAGCAATAGTGCGCCATGTCGGCCGCCCGAACTGTGCGGCAGAGTTCGACGCCGTCAAGTTCCGGCATCAGCCAATCCGAAATGATCACCGAAAACGTGCTCAGGCTGAGGGCGTCCAGGGCTTCACGGCCATTTGTCGCACAGGTCACCTCTAGACCGTCCCGCTCAAGCAGGATTCTCAGCATTTCACGTGAATCGGTGTCGTCTTCGACGATAAGAACTCGCATAGTGCGGTGTCTAGAATCTATAGCAGGGACGGAGCCACCTGCAATACCAGCTTTTCGGTCCCCCGCAGAATAGTAAGCCCTGTATTTACACCAGGTTGATGGTCGGTGAGCATGCGATGTAGGGCGTCGATGTCGGCCACCGGACGATCGCCGAATTCCACAACAATGTCGCCTTCACGCAATCCGGCGCGTTGGGCAGGACTATTCTGCTCGATGCTGACAACGAAAATGCCGCTACCGGCCGCCAGATGGTGACCGCGCACCAGGACACGATGAACCGGCACGTTCTGTCCGGCAACACCGAGGTAACCCCGCTGGATCTTTCCATCCTTGATCAGGCGGCCTGCAACGAACTTTGCGGTATTGATGGCGGTCGCGAAGCAGATTCCCTGCGCGGGCAGAATCACGGCCGTGTTTACGCCGATGACTTCGCCATGGGATGTAATCAACGGCCCGCCGGAATTACCGGGATTTAGCGCCGCGTCGGTTTGGATGACGTTATCAATCAGGCGGCCCGACTGCGATCGCAAGGAGCGTCCAAGAGCGCTGATCACGCCGGATGTTACGGTGCACTGGAAACCGTAGGGATTTCCGATGGCGATGACGAGTTGCCCCACTCGAACACCTTGCGAATCGCCGAGTGTGGCCGGCACAAGATTCGGCGCTGTTATACGCACGACGGCGAGATCCGTATCCGGGTCATCTCCGATCTTATCCGCCTGGAACTTCTGTCCGTCCGACAACGTGGCTTCGATGTGGCTCGCACCGTGAACAACGTGACTGTTGGTCAGAATGAATCCATCCGGCGTGAAGATGAAGCCGGAACCCGAACCCCCACGCTTATCCTTCTGATGAACCTCGATATTCACAACTGACGGATTCACGCGCTCCGCCGCCGCAATGACTGCTTCCGAATAGGCATCGAGAATAGTGGTACTCATGCTCTGAACGTTATGCCTGGAGGGGATTTTTTCAAGACCTGGGGCGAACGCGGGCTAAACTCGGAATTTAGCCCGCCTTCTTTTCCTCGAGATAGAACTGCATCGCAGGCGTGATGATCAGCGACAGCACCATTGAAATCAGAATGCCGCCAATGACGGCAATGGCTAAAGGCTGAAGCATTTGCGAACCGGCGCCGAGAGCAAGGGCCAGGGGCAGCATTCCCGCAACGGCCGCAAGGGCGGTCATCACAATAGGACGCAGCCGCCGGCGTCCCGCCTGAATGATGGCTTCGTCGGGAGGCATCCCTGCCGCGCGGAATTTCTGATTGGCGTCCAGCAGGAGAATGCCGTTCTTCGCGACGATGCCGAGCACCATGATCAGTCCCATGAATGAAGAAACGTTGAACTCGGTTCGAGTGATCAGGAGAGCCAGGAAGACTCCCGAAGTTGAAAGGAGTGCGGAAGACAGAATGGCAACAGGCGCGGTGAACGATCGGAATTCAAAGAGCAACACGAGAAAAATGAGCACCACAGCGAGCAGCAGAACAACAATGAGATCCCGGAACGATTTCTGCTGTTCCTTGTAGGTGCCGCCGTAGTCGACTCGAATAGCGCGCGGAAGTTTCAAATCAGCGACAACCTTTTGCACGGCGGCGATACCGGTGCCCAAATCCACGCCTTCCAGGCGCGCGGTGACCTGCACGTCGCGCTGGAGGTTCTCGCGGATGACTTCGGTTTGCCCGGGTAATTCGTTAATCGAAGCGATGGAGCCCAGCGTTGCTGTCCCTCCATTGGAATTCACGAGCATCGTGTTGTTCATCGCTTCGAGGGATGACCGATTGGCGGCCGGGAAACGGACGCGAAGGGTATAGGGACGCTCATTGATGACCAGCGGCGCGGCGGCAGGCTCGCCGTCCATGATGGCGGTTGCCGCGACGCCCAGATCGTCCGCCGCAAAACCCGCACGGGCCGCAGCCTGCGGATTAATCGTGAAAACCACGGCCGGCCCGCTGGTCGTGTTTTCAATTCCATCCTCGACATCCACTATAGGTGTCTTGCCATCGATCATGACTTTCGCGAGCGCATCCGCCACTTGCGGCGCCCACGTGGAGAGAAGTTCGGGATCGTCCGAAAAGAGTTTCACGACAACGGGCTCCGGGGCGCCGGTCAAGTCGCCGATCATGTCCTGCAGGACCTGAATGAATTCCACGTCCAGCGCGGGTTCTGCGTTTGTCACTTTCTCCCGGATTTCACTGATGACTTCCTCGATGTCCCGGCTACGATCTTGTTTGAGTTTGACGGCAAAATCGCCCGTGTTGGGTTCGGTCACCGGAAAGATGCCCAGTTGCAGCCCGGTCCGCCGGGAGGTGCTTTCGACTTCCGGCACCGAGTGAAGAATTTGCTCGACATGATTGAGAACGTGATTGGTTTCCTGCAACGAACTGCCGGGAGGCATCACATAGTCCAGAATGAATCCACCTTCGTCGAACGCCGGAAGCAGCCCGCTACCAAGCTGTCCGTAGCAAATATAAGAAACAACAATCAGAAGCACGCACAGTACTGCAATCATCGAGGGATGCCGCAGACTGCGGCGCATCCAGCGCTCGTAGAATCGGATAATGCGGCCGAAGAATCCTGTGGTGTGCGCCTCCTCTTGTGATATTCCCCCGTGACGGCGTATGAGACGCGTACTCAGATTGCTTGTCCAGACCAAAGCAAGAACCAGCGACGTCAGCAATGCGACGCTCATCGCAATTGCGAGGGCGCTGAAGAAGGTTCCAATCACTCCCGTTATGGTAATCAGCGGCAGGAAGACGACAATCGGCGTGAGCGTGGAGCCGATCAGGGGAACTGTCAGTTCTTTCAGTGCGCTGGCCGTTGCCTGAAGAGGCCCTTCACCGTTGTCGCGGTGAAGCACGATGTTCTCGACGACCACGATTTTGTCGTCAATCACCAGTCCTACGGCGGCCGCGAGCCCACCAAGGGTCATCAGGTTGAAGCTTTGACCGAGGAGCTTCATCGCGATGAAAGTCACGACTATCGTCACGGGAACCACAAGCCCGGTCATTACCGCAGTGCCCCAGTCGCGCAGGAACAGCCAAATGATGAAACCGGCGAGCAACAGTCCGATGATGATTGCATCGCGCACGCTGGCGATGGATTCATTCACGATGTTGGACTGGTCATAGAAAGGCCGGACTTGCACACCGGCAGGAAGGCTCTTGCCGATGATAGCCATTTCCTGGTGAACTTCGTCGGCAACCTGGACTGTATTGCTGTCCGGCTGCCGGTTCACGCTGAGCAGCACCGCCGGTTTTTCATTTGCGCTGACGACCGTATAGACCGGCGCGACCGCAGGGGCGACGCTTCCGATGTCACGCACTCGAACCGGCGTGTCGGCCACAGTCTTGATGACGATGTCGCCAATCTCCTCCGGATTGCGCACCTGCGCGGTAACCAGGCCGAGAAAGAGTTGATGGTTCCGGCTCATCAAGCCCGGCGAATCGATGATATTCGTGCGATTGATGGCAGTCACGACGTCCGTCACCGAAACCTTCGCACGCAGCATCGCTCCGGGGTCGAGTGTGACGTGAAACTCCGGCTGCTCACCACCCTGGACAACGACGCTGGCAACTCCGGTAAGACGGTTCAGCCGCGGCTTGATGTCGTATGTCGCCATTTCCCAAAGCTGTGTTTGCGGAACCGTATCCGATGTCAGGCTGTAACCGATGATCGGGAAACTGGCGAAATCCAGGCGATTGGTCTCGATTTTTGCAGTGGGAGGAAGACTGCTCTGAATGCGCGAGACCGCGGCGTTTACCAGCTGCAGCGTGTCCACCATGTTTACGGTCCAGTTGAAGAACAGGCCGATCTCCGCCGAACCGCGGCTGGTGATAGAGCGAACCTCGTCGAGACCGGGAACAATGTTGACGGCTTCCTCAATTGGCCGCGTGATCGTGACCTGCATCTGCTCGATCGGCATCACGCCGTTATCCACACCGATAATGATTCGTGGAAAGTTGGTCGTGGGAAACACTGCAACCGGAATGTTCAGGGCTTCGTAGATTCCGACGACCGTCAAAACGAGAATCAAAAAGATGATCGATTTCGAATGGCGGGCAAACCAGTATCGTTCCGGATGCTCCAGTTCCCGATCCTGCAGGTAACGATGCTCTAATTCTGGATGTTCAAGTTTCATACTTGCTCGAAGTCAATTTGCTACTTTTCCTCGTCCTCTTCCTCTTCTTCTTTCGGAGGTTGGATCTGAAGCTTCGTCTTGGCCAGCACCTCGGGATCCAGTTTATTCAGCTCAAATGCCCCTGTTGTGACGACACGCTCGCCGCTGACAAGGCCTTCGGTAACCTGAACGTTGCCGTTGTCGTGGATACCTAAGGTGACGCTTTTCTTTTCAGGTTTATTGTCGGCAGAGGCCACGATCACGGACGTGCTGCCGGATGTGCTCGTCAACACGGCAGCCTCCGGAATGACGAGCGCGTTCGGCACCGATTGAGCGATCGCCTCCACCCGCAGGCTGCTGCCCGGTTTCAGGCGATTAGCAACGTTGGCGGCCTGCACCCACACTTCAACGGTCGTGCTGGTTGGATCAAGGGCGGGACTGACGATGATCACTTTTCCCGGAATGGCTGCGCCGCCGTCGGCAGGAATGAGATTCGCCATGTTGCCAACCTTCAGCACTCTCGCTTCGTCCTGCGAGACATGAGCCCGGGCAATGACCTGGGACAGATCCATAATTGTAACGATGGGACCACCACCTGACGGCATCTCCCCGGCGAAGAGCGGCCGGTCCGTGACGATGCCACTGATCGGACTGGTAATCTTCGAATAGTTGAGCTGGGCCAGCGCGGATTCGTATCGCGCCTTTGCGGCGTCTCGCTGCGCGGCAGCGCCCTTGAGAGTTTGATCCTGACTCACTGCACGCAAAGCTTCGAGATGAGTTCGGGCGAGCTCGTGTTGGTTTCGCGCCTGGATGAATGCGACCTGGGTGTCGTTGACGTCCTTCTGCGCTATTGCGCCTTCCTTGAACAAGGTCTGACGGCCTTCATAAAGCTTCTGCTGTTGATCCATCGCCTCTTTCGTTGTCTGGACGTCGAGCTCTGCTTTCCGGAGATCTTCCGGGACCGTGGCCCTGGCCGTGGTTTGATACGTCGCTTCCGCCTGATCGTATGCGGCTTTGGCTTCCGCGACTGTTCCGGCCAGGTCCTGGTTCTCCAGCTCCGCCAGCAACTGTCCCGCGCGAACAACAGAGCCTTTCTCCACGTAAAACTTTTTGACCGGAGCCGTGATCTTCGCAACGATCGCCGATTGCTGCAGCGGATAAAGCGTCGCATCAGCTTTGACTTTGAGTTGGATTGCCGAACTCAGCACCGGCGCCACATCGACAGTGACCTCCGGCTCAGGCTCTGGTTCCGGTTTCGCCTGGCAGCTCGACAGCAGAAGAAGGCTGATAGACAGGACAATTGTTTTGTGTTTCAACATGGCTTAGAAGTTTCCAGTAACAGTTTGCAGGTTCGCGAGCGCGTTTCGATACCGGGCCTGTGCGTCATCGAAAGCATTGCGAGACTGCACGAGCGTGTTCTGGGCATCGACCACTTCGAGAGCGGTGGACTCGCCCGCCTGATAGCGCAAGGTGATCAACCGCAGGCTCTCGGTTGCAAGATCAGCGGCACGGCGAAGCCGGTCCACAGCAGAACGGGCGACCATCGCCTCGTTGTAGAACGCATAAAGATTCGAGAGCAACTGCCGCTGCGCCTGAGTAAGCTGCACTCTTGCCTGTTGCTCGCGGAACTGGGCCTGGCGCACTTTGCTCCGCTGCGTTCCCCAATCCCAGATCGGCACGTTAAGGCTACCTACTATGTAGTAGCCGAGGGTCGGCAGCGGTCCGAATTGAGGCTGGGCGGCCTGGACGGCGTGAAGCTTCAAAGCGTTGGCCTCCAGACCGTAATTGGCATCTATAGTAAGCGATGGAAGCCGGGCGTAGCGGGCGCTGCTGACATCCAGACCTGCCTGGCGCACCGTTTCTTCGGCCACGCGGAGATCCGGATTCTGACGCTCTGCCATTACTCGAATATCAGGAAATGGCGGCAGCATCTGAGCCGAAGCGAGATCGTCCACAACAGTGAAGTTCTCGTTCAAGGTTGGAAACAGAAGCACCGCGAGGTTCAAGCGGGCGTTCTGCATGGCAAGCAATGCTTCCTCGAAGATCTGGTTCTGCTGCTCGTACTGTATCTGGGCCTTCACGACGTCGGCATGGGCCACCTGCCCGACATTCTCCTGCTGCTGAGCGATATCGAGAAAACGCGCGGCTGTCTGGGCCGACTGCTGGGCGGTTGCGTACTTCCGCTGAGACGTGACGAGGGCATAATAATTCCTCGTTACCGTCACCGTCAGGCCGCGTTGTGCGATTTCGATCCTGGCATTTGCGAGAGCCTCCGTTGCCTGCGCCCTGCGATAGCCGGTCCTGAAAACATTGTTTGGAGATAGATCCTCATGCGCAACGGCCCATGCGCGGTAAACGTGGACGCCGTCGGTCGTCACATAACGGCCGTTGGGCGTAAGGCCGTCGCCCTGCGTTCCAAAGTAACCCCAGGCGCTGCTTACGGTTGGGCGCAGAGAGTTCTTTGCCTGCAGAACGTCCTCACGGGCGATCTGGGCGTCTGTAACAGCGGACAGGAACTGGAGATCGTTAATCTTCGCGCGGTCCAGCGCATCCTGCAGAGTGATGACCGGAGGGGGCGCGGCCTGCCCCTCCGGCACAACGAGCTGAATGGGCGGCGGTAGAGCTGGTGGATTTTGTGCGAAAGCAGACGGCAACACCCAAAACGCAAAGATGAAAATACCCAGTCGAACTCTCATCAGAATTCCTTTCATTACTGGCTGCGCCCTTACTTGAGGCTGCGCGCTAGCGCTTCGCGTCGGGCTTGCATTCGCAGCCGCTCATGTCCAGACTCTACTTCCCGACGACCAGGATCTTGAAACTATCGGGAACGTAGCCCCGTCCACGTCCTCCACCGGCAGGAGTTGGAGCCGGTTCAGCGACGGGAAGATACACATTATGCGTTTTCTCGTCCAGTGTGATCGTGCGGGCGCCGCGTGCTGTGGCGACGTTTTCGACGACTTCCCATTTTCCGCCCATCTCGTGCACGATGGTCAGTGTCCCATCCCCGTTGGAACTGATGGCATATCCGGTCGAGGGATCGAAAGCAACACCATCGGACCCCTGGCCAATAGCGGGCGTGGCCAGAACTTTGCCGGAATCCGGGTCGGAGACAGCCATGAGTCGGTTGCCGCAAACCGAAAACAACTTGCGGTTCTTCACGTCGATCGCAAGCCCCGACGGGCCATCGCAGGGCTTCAACGAATAACGTTTCGAGACGGCGGCTTTCGCAGCGTCGATCTCGACGACTTCACTGGTGTCTTCAATATTGACATAAATCTTCCCTTTGCCGTCGGCGACGGAGAACTCCGGCTTACCGCCCAAAGGAATCGTGCCGACCACGTTTCCCGTCTTCGCGTCGATGGCGGTTGAGTCTTTAGACCTGCCATTAAACGTAAAGACGCGGCCGGAGTTCGCTTCAAAGCGGATGGAATCCGGATTTTCACCTGTCATCACAGGAGTGCCGATAGGTTTCAGCGTCTTCAAATCGAAGATCGTGACATTGTTGCCCCGGCCATTGCTTGTGAAACCGCGATTCAGTCCGGACGCGATAGCGATACCATGAACACCTTGCGTGTCGGGAATCTCGCCCACGACCTTGCCGGCGTCCGGATCGATAACATGGACCTTGTTCGTGTGAGACACGTACAACCGGCGCCCGGCACTGTCCATGGTCAGATAGTCCCAGCCGCCCTCGCCTCCGACCTTGATTTCCTTAATAACGTGGTAGCCGGTCCCAGCGGCAATCGCTGACACAGCAACCAACAACACGGCCAGCCAGAATAGTTTGCGCATGATCCCCCTCCTTTTTCACCGGGAGTTTATACCCTGCCGGTCGACAAGACCTTAAAACAGGATTAATTCTTATTTATAATCTGCACGTATGCGAATTCTGGTTGTCGAGGATGAGCGCCGCGTCGCAAACTTCGTCTGCCGGGCGCTGCGCGAGAACGCCTATGCGGTGGATCACGCGGACACCGGCGAGAAAGCGCTGGACATGGCGACAGGAACGTCTTACGACAGCATCCTTCTCGACGTCCGTTTGCCCGGCCTGAGCGGCATTCAAGTATGCCGCGAGCTTCGGGACGCGAAAATCGACACTCCGATCCTGATGCTCACGGCGCGCGGCCTCGTCGAGCAGCGGGTTGAAGGTCTCGATGCTGGAGCCGATGACTACCTGACGAAGCCCTTCGCCGTCGCCGAACTCCTCGCCCGGGTTCGCGCACTGGTTCGCCGCCGCGTCAGCAAAGGCGGACCGGTGCTCCGGTATGCAGACATCGAATTGGATCGCCAGCAAAGGCGGGTCAGGCGTTCCGGACGCCCCCTCGCTCTGACCGCCAAGGAATTTGCGCTCCTCGAATTTCTTATGGGGCGGGCGCCGGACGTGGCATCTCGCACGGAGATCGTCGAGCATGTCTGGGACGCGCAGTTCGACAGTGAAACGAACCTCGTGGAGGTTTACATCAACCGGCTGCGCCAGAAAATTTCAGGTCCGGGATCTCCGAAGATCATTCACACTGTGCACGGTGTGGGGTATTGCATGAAGGTTGCCGAGTGATCCGCGGACTGTCCATTCGCTTCCGCATGATGTTGTTGTTCTGCGCTGTGGCCGGGACACTGCTGGCATTGACCTTCACCGGATTCTATTTCGCCTTCGAGAAAGTCGTGCGCAACCAGCTCGATCGCACGCTAAAGGAGACCGCGGCACCGATCATTGCGGACTTGAGTGCGGACCCGGACGAAAAGGACGTCGATGCACTCAACCTCATCGATCAATACTTTGAAGTGCTCAGCACGTCAGGCCAGGTTCTGCAGCGGTCCAAGAACCTGCCATCCGACCTGCCATTGATCGTCAACCTTGGTTTTCAGACCATTCAAACGGGGAATGCAGGAAAGATCAGGGTGGCAATAGTCCCGTTTGAAGCGGGAGATCATTCATGGTTCCTTGCCGTCGGGGCGCCCACGCGGGACGTCGAATCCGCCCTTCAAACTTTGCGCAATTTCGCCTTCGTCCTTTTCCCCACAAGCCTTCTGCTGACGGCCGCAATTTTCGGCTTCTATGCGGGCCACCTGTTCTGGCGGATCGACTCCGTTGTTGGACAGCTTCGGCAATTCGTGTCCGACGCATCGCACGAATTGCGAACGCCGCTGTCGGTACTCCGCGGAGAAACGGAGTTGCTCCTCACAAGACCGAGGAGCACGGCCGAGTACGAAAGCGCGGCGCGAATCATGGATTCCGAGCTGAAAAAACTGAGCAGGATCGTGGAGGGTCTCTTCACACTATCGATGGCGGATGCCGGCCAGCTCAGACTTGCGCCGGAACAGTTATATCTGGAAGAAGTCCTGGAAGAGTCCTGCGGATTGGCCGCGCCGCTGGCAAATCACAAGCAGATCCACATCGAGCGGGAGCTGCAGCGCGATGTTCTCTTTCGGGGCGACTGCGCCTTCCTGCGCCAGCTTTTCCTGATCTTCATCGACAATGCGATCAAGTATTCGCCATCGGGCACGCGGCTGCGTATTACTCTGACTGCGGACGATGAGGTTCGGATTCGGTTCCAGGATCAGGGAATCGGCATCGCGAAAGAACACGTTCCTCGAATCTTCGAACGGTTCTTCCGAGTCGCTCAAAGCGGTTCCGTCGAAACCCAAAGCGGCGGCCTGGGATTGTCCATTGCTCAGGCCATCGTGCAGGCTCACCGCGGCTCGATCGAATGCGAAAGCGAACCGGGCGTCGGATCGGTGTTCATCATCCGGCTCCCGCTCACTTCACCTGCCGTCGCATAAATGAAAATTAATGCTTGTTTAAGGTAGGCTGCCGGCTTTCGCCGGTGCGGTCGTTATCGGCGGCCGAAAACTTCCTTTTCCGGCAATCGGGCGTGAGACCGTGCGGCCTGAAACAGCCGGGTGATGAAGACTCCGCTTATCGTGGACACATAAAGAACCAGCGAGACTCCGAGAGCAAGAACAAATACAAGTGTCATCACTATGGCATAGATCTCAAACATGTACAGCATTGCGACCCTCGACTTCCGCGCCGCAAGTGAGCAAGCCGATTACCCTTTCCTTTCAACGGCTGACAGCGTCATTCGTTTTGTAAAAATTTGAGAGTTCCTCCGCTAAGTCCATGGACCGAAAAGGGTTTGGATCTCAGTGTCTCAGGGTCACGGCATTGGCTCGAGTGACAGCGCTTCACGCATGAATACAAAAAACTGTAGAGTC
>Ga0137394_10000277_pt1 | contig 35579 bp, 24 predicted proteins | sample czobulk116metaG_FD_108278 | JGI IMG/M metagenome (GOLD analysis project Ga0137394, IMG submission 108278) | Vadose zone soil microbial communities from Angelo Coast Range Reserve, California, USA - czobulk1.16 metaG | ecosystem: Environmental > Terrestrial > Soil > Vadose zone | place: USA... | reverse complement strand
CAGGTCGATCTGCTCGTCGAGGGAATAGAACCGCCGTGGATATTCGTGACCTAGGTGGGCGATCACCGCCTTCATCGCCCCATCCACGGCTGCGGGATCTCCCCTCGCCCGAAATACCATGACGGGCGCGCGCGAGAACTCCAGCTCCTGCATACGCGGCCGGAAGGCCACCGGCATGTGCGGCAGCTTGTAGCTGCCAATAGCGGCGTCGCTAGCGACGCCGACCACCTTCCATGCCTGCGCGCCTGGAGTCGTTACCGATCCGGATCCGCCGCCCAATCGCCTCGCCATCGAGAAACAGCTTGCGGCTGAGACTCTCGCTGATGATGGCCACCTCGGGATGCTGCGCATTGTCGCTCCACGTGAAGTCGCGTCCGTGCAGAAGCCGGATTCCGGCTGTCTCGAAGAATCGAGGCGTGACGATTTCCATGATGCCGTCCTCGGCCTCCGCCGGGTCAGTGGCCTCTGCGCGCGCCAGGGGCTGGGTCGAGATCAGATTCCCGAGGCCGAAGAAGGTCGGAAAGTACGAGGCGAGCGCAACCGAATGCACGCCCGTCACCTCGGACAACTGTCGCACGAGCTCCGGATAGTAAGCGGCGTCGTTTTGGTCGCGATACCCGTTGGGGACCGCGAACAGCCGTGACCAGCGAACGCCGTCGGCGCGGACACCGGTATCCAGATGACGCAGCTTCGTCAGGCTCGACGCAAACAGCCCTGCGCCGACCAGCAGCACGAGCGACATGGCGATCTGCGCGACCAGCAACGCCTTTCTCCATCGACCGCTCACGCGCGCCACCGTCCGGTCTGGTCGCACTCCCGCCTCCAGCCGGTTCCCGCTGGCAGTCCACGCGGGCAGAACACTCATGAGCAACCCCGTCTCGATAGCGATTGCGCCCGTCAGCGCCAGCACGCGGCCATCCGGCGTCAGCGACTGAACGAGTTAGCTCTCTCGGAGGACTCTGCCGGATCGATCCGTGATGCCCGGTACGCCGGCAGCTAACCGGCGAGTGCGCCGACAGTCGCGAGAGCGACGGCTGCGCCGATGAGCGTCGCCGGATCGCGCGGTTCGAGACGGTTGAGGAGCGTCGCCACGCATTTCGACGCCCACATGCTGACGCCGGCGCCGACACGTGGCCGGTCGATCGGCTGCGGCAGCCTGGGCTCGTCGTCGTTCCGAATGGTGACGGAATTGCAATAGGGTGACAGGGACCCTGATCCGATGCGGCTTTTTCACGGGATTGCGCTTGCCGTCGTTCTCGCGCCGACGATCGTTGCTGCACAGACCACCACTTTCGACGGCGTGCAGGCATTCCTGGGCGGCGACTACGAGGCCGCTGCCCGTATCCTGAAGCCGCTTGCCGAAGGCACGTCGCAGCCGGATCCGATCGCGCAATTTTTCCTGGCGTCCTTGTACGACTCAGGACGCGGTGTCGCGCGAAACCGGCTTCGCGCCTGCAGCCTCTACGCGAGCGCCGCGTCACCGGCACATGCGCTGACACCGCAGGCGATGGATATCGTTCAGACCATCGCCGAGTCGTTTGCGGCCGCGCCGGCCGCCGCCGCGGTGTGCGCGCCATCGACCACGCTCCCATGGGGACAGGCGCCGCCGGCCTCCTTCACGCTGGGCGCCGGTCACTGGGTCCGGATCGACGCCGCGAGCACGACGATCGGATTCGAGGGTGCCGAACATCGCACTGCCGCGTCGCGGAGCGGGCCGGGGATCGTATTTCTCCCCATCCAGTACACGCCTGTCGACGTGTTGTCGCCGGTCGCGATGCGGCGGCACTTCATCCAGTCGTTCGTTTGGCATCGAAACGGACCGACAGACCTGTCGACGTGGTCGCTCGGATGGCTGCTGGACGAAGTCGTCGGCGGCGAGATGTTCATGGTAGCCGGCGACCCGCGGCTGATCACGATCACGGCGCCGCAGCCGCCGGCAGCGATCGCCACGTCGCGGCTCGTGGAAGTGCGCGTGAACGCGACAGGCGAAGCTGAGTGGGGCATCACGGATCCCGCGAATGCGCGCGGCGGCGTCATCCCGCTGAAGGGCGGACGATGATGCGCGCACGTCTGCTCCTCGTCGTCTCGGCGACCCTCGTCTTCTCGGCAGGCCCGCGCGCGCAGACGGTAAGTACGGCCGATGGGGTCGACGCGCTCCTGCGCCGCGATTACGCACGGGCCGCTGCCATCCTCAAGCCGCTCGCCGAAACGCTGTGGCAGCCCGATCACAGGGCCGAGTTTTTCATGGCGGTGCTGTACGAGAGCGGCCTTGGCGTGCCACAGGATCCGCCGCGGGCGTGCGCCCTGTTCATGCGGGCGTCCGCAGATCACGAGAGTCCGCTCGGCTCGGCGGCGTCGGTACTTGTTCGCGCCCGCCAGCGCACGCTCGATCGCGACGCGTTCAACACGTGCAACTGGCGCGCGTCGGTCGGCTTCGACGATCGATTCGAGCAGGTGACGTTCATGCTCGACCAGGAGCACTGGATCGCATTCGATCTCAAGGGCACGACGATCGCGTATCGAGGCGTCGAGAAACGCATCGATGTGCCGCTCGTGTCCAGCCCGGTGAGGTTTGTGTCGATTCGCCATGCCGAGCTCGCTGCCGGCGCGACGTTCTCGACGCGGCGGCACTTCGTCGACATGTTCAAATGGGTGCCGCTCGCGCAAGCGCGCACGTGGAGTCTGAAGTGGGAGCTGACCGAAGTGGTCCGCGATGCGCTCGTATCGGTGACGTCGCAACAGTTGGTCACCGCCACGGGGGAGGAGCCGCCCGCCCGGAGCGCGATCGATCTCGAATCGCTGGTCCGCCTCCGCGTCAACGAGGCGGGCGATCCTGAATTTTCGGTGCTGACCGGCGCCGCGCGCCAGACGACCGTCATCGAATCGGACGCGGAGCGAGAGGAATGGAAGCGCCTGTCGGCGCAGCAGGCGCGGGTGCGCCAGGACGCGGCGCGTGCCGACCCGAAGCGCGTCGTCGACGTGCACCGCCGGCCGAGCCTCGCCTACTCTGCGGACGCGTCCGACGGCTGCGGCAACGCGTTCGTCTACGGCTGGACGGCCGATCGAACGGAGGCGATCACGGTGCGGGCCGACAAGGACCTGCTGCAGATCTCCACAGGCGGAACTTTCGATCTCGCGACACAAACCGTCGGCCTCGACGTGCGCCTTCACGTCTACGAGCGCGCGATGCCGTCCTTGCCGTTCTGCACGGATGTCGGCATGGGCAACATCGTTGAGGAGGAGTGGGGGCCGACGCGCGGAACCGTCACGATTCAGCTGTTGCCGGCCGGACTTCCCGTTCGCGCGCCGGGCCGCTCCCGCGCGACGATTCGACTCTCCGGCGCGCAGTTTGTCAGCCCCGCCGCTGTTCGCGTCGACCAGACGCAGCCGATCACGCTGACCGCGATCGTCGGTTGGATACCTGGTTGATGCCGATGGGCCCGTTCGTCGCCATCAGAAACCCGGTAACGGGGGGGCTGCGCCTCGGCGAAGAAGGGTGGAAGTGGTCGCGTCATTGCTCGGTGTACGCGTGCGCGCCCGAGACGATTCTTCGGACGAGAACATCCTGTCGTTGACCCGATCGCGGTTCGACTCGCGTTTGACGCCGGCATGGAAGGTCTGGCTGCCCTCCCGGTCGCGGTCACCATGGCTCTCAAGGAGGCTGCGGCCCGCCTTCGTCAGCGACACCGCGTAGTCGTGCGACCCTGGTACCCGGATCGTCTCGACGAGTCCCTGCTCGCGGAGATGTCGGAGGTCACCCGAACGCGGATCAGGAGAACGATCGTGGCGGTCACGTAGATCACGACTGGAGACCACTCGAAACGCGCCGACGGTCGCCAACGTACGCGATTCCGAACCGCGTAAGGTGTACTCGCGATCACGATCGCGGACGATCTCGCGCTCGCGTTCTCGCGGCAGGTTCAGGTCGCGCGTGAACACATCACGCGGGTCGTGATCACGACCGCGGTCGGGCTTACGCTCATGGTTTCGATTGCGGGAATCGGATTCTGGTTTCTCGTCATGAGAACGCGGACCTCGACCAATGTGAGGACCTGCATCCTCGTCGTCGCGGTCGCGCTCGTCGCGACGGTGCGATTCGTAGGAAGTTCTTTCCGACGGGCGTCCCGAGCGCAAAAATCGCCTTTGCCAAGGAAGGCGCGAAGATCACACAGTTGACCGTCGCGGATCCGAACGTGATGCTGACGGCTCGGCGGGAATAAGCACTGCGCGACTACTCTTTGTGACACACAGGCTCAGATTAGGAGTTGCCATCTATGTCCGGAACTCCGCGGCGTGGTCGGTGGCCCATTCGAAGAAGGTCCGTGGCGGCGCTCCTGTGAGCTCCGCAAACGTGGATGTCACAAACGCCGGTTGACCGATGGCGGCAGCCCAGGCGTTGAGCAGCATATTCACCAAGGTCGACGAACCCAGGACCGGGAGCAACTCAGACCGCGCCTCGTCTGGCGACATCTCTTCGACGCGAAGTGACCGCCCAATCGCGCGTCCGATGGTGTGCACCTGCTCGGCCTGCGTCAGCGATTGCGGCCCCGTCAGAACATACTCCGCGCCGGCGTGCCCGTCGTCGCACAACGTACGGACCGCGACCGCGGCGAGGTCACGCTCATCGGTCGGGGCCGTAGGAGCGTTGAGGTACGGCCAACGCACGACGTCGCCGGCGCGAATGTGCGGCCCCCAGAAATGCCGGGCGTTTCCTGCGAACATGCCCGCCCGCAGGAACGTCCACTCCATTCCTGACGTTTCGATCAGCCGCTCGATTCGTTCGGCCACGTCTCTGGAAGGATTGGGCTGCTGGAAGAACGGGTGCAGCGTTTTGAGAGGAGCCGTGAGGAACACGATGCGCCGTGCGTGCTTCGCGATTCGCTCCAGCGCGCCCGCCACAGCGGCCGGCGGCGCCACCCACACCAGGAAAACCGTATCAATATCCTGCAGGCAGTGATCCAGGGTCTCGGGGACCGTGAGATCCCCGCGCACCACCTCGAGATGTGGCGGCAAACCGGCCGCATCCGGGTTGCGGGTCATGGCGCGGAACCGCGCTCCCATTGCGGCGAGTTGATAGACAACCTGGCGACCGACGTTCCCGGTGCCGCCGATGACGAGGATACGATTCATACAGGACCATCCCACAGGGCGGGATCGGCGGGCAATCAAGAGGGGTGATCAGTGCCATGTTGACACAGCCTCAACCTCAAGCGCGCCGGGAATTGCACGTGGTGGTCACTCGGGTTGAGGAAGGTAGACGCACACCGGCGGGCTACGTCTCAGACGATGGCCCGTGTCAGAGAATCTCCTCGATCGCGTGAACCGGCCCTTCCGGATGGATCTCCCCGATGCCCACGGCGAGCAGACGATTGAGGAACGCGTACTTCGGCGCAGCGGTCTCGAAGCGCGGCAACGTGCGCAGGTAGTCGTTCGCGTCATCGCGCACGCCGGTGAATGTCATGTGGATCAAAGCGCCGTCATCCGTCTCAAGCGTCACCCGCAGATCGAGGTCGAACGTCCCGTCGGCCCTGGCGGCTACCCAGTCGCCGCCGCCGGCCAGCACCTTGCCCCGAAGGCGCTCGCCTTCGAAGGAGCCGCCGGTGACAGGGAAGATGGAGAGCTTGCCGTGCGGCGTCAAGCCGATCTCTTCGGTGGCCGAGGTCGTGATGCGCAGGAGCATGAGCGGACGCGAAGTCATCGGCGTCTTTCCTTTCGCGGACAAATCGAGGGCGTCGAGATCAGAGCACTTCGTGGATCGTGTAGATCGGACCTTCCGCGCGACGGTCGCCGCTGGCTACTGCGACGAGGCGATTCACGAACGCGTATGCAGGGTGTGCGGTCTCGAAGCGCGGCGTGGTACGAAAGTAGTAGGTCGCGGGATCGACCGTCTCGCCGCGTCCGATGGCCGCGATCACTTCCGGCGGTCCGTGACGCAAGCCGAACGATTTCATCGAGATGAGCGCGCCGTCGTCGGTCCGGAGCGTGACGCGAAGGTCCATCTCGAGGACGCCGTCGGCCCGGAGGAGGAGCCAGTCCGCGCTCCCATCTGGCAAGACCGTTCCGCGAAGACGGGGGCCCTCGAAGTCCCCGCCGCTCAGGGGGACGGTCCGGCGAGTACCGTGGGGCACAGCGCCGATGTTTTGCGGTGCCGCGACGATCACGCGCAGCATCATGAGTAGACGCGTATTCATGGCGCCGTCTGCGGGGTACTCACCTTCTGGCGTAGCTCGTAAAAATGAAATCGCTGGACTTTTCCCGTTCGGCGCTTTCAGCGTGAACCTGTCCTGGGCCGCAAGGACCATGCTCAATAGGACAGAGAGAGATACTACAACGATCACACTGTCGCGAGCCGTATCCGAATGGGCGTCACGATCGAACGACTGTCGGCGCCGTCTTGTATGCTTCGCCGACAGACCGTCGTCGACCGAAACAGACCAAATCCAGACGGACGCAGCAGCGCTTTTTATCGCCCGGCGCTCGTCCATCGCGCGGTAACCCTCCGCCACCTGTCAGCCGGCATTCGACTCGCGTGCCAATCCAATACGCGTCGGCGCATTGGCATTCACCAGTCCCTGCAGTGCCCACACGCTGACCGCGCGCCTGCGGCTCCTCAAATCGGCGCGTCTTGCCTCCTTCCTGATCTCGCTGGCGGACGTTCAGGACGCGCGTCGAGTGCCCGACAAACGAATGGCCGGCAGATGCCGGCCATTCCGTCACGAAGAATCGGCGTGGTCGCCTGACACCGTTCTGCTACGGGCTGCTAAGGCAGGGAAACGGTAAAAACGTGCTCCGCTGATCCTTCCCGCTCGACCTCCAGCCTCATGTCAGCTCGTTCACCGGCCAGTGGTGCTGACGACAGCGTTCCCGAACTTGTCGGGGAACTGCTTCACGATGCCATCCGACAGCGCGTCAGACATGTGGAGGATGTGGTCGTAGACCGCGTCGAACGCTTTCACGTCGCCGGCCCAATCTTTATTCAGCCGAGCCACCAATTCCGTGGTCGTCGTTGCGAGATGCGTGTTCATCAGCTCGACAAGGGTCGCCCGTGGCCAATTCGGATTGGCCTTGCTGAGGAAGTCGGCGATCTGGGTCGCATTCTGATGCCAGCGATCGTCGGCAGCTTTCTGCCCCGCCTTGTCCCCTGCCATCGCGGCCTTGACGATGTCGCCGGCAATCGCGATGTCATCCTTCAGGAGCAATGGCGTAACCGGCAAGAGCACACGATTGCCCCGTCGAGCGGGCACTTCTCTTCCGCAGTACGAAGGCCGTTGCGTACAGAGAGGTCGCGGCGATGTTGAGGAGACCGTGGATGAGGCCGGTTCGACGGGACTGTCCTGAGATTTCAGACCAATCGGTAAGCCCCGTGACTGCCGCGGCTGTGGCTCCGGCCAGTCCTACGCCGATCGCCACATCCGCGGCCCGCTCCATCGCGCCGTCTTTGGTTCGAGCCGCAATCACGTCGAGAACGAGGCCGGTCGTCCATGCCCCAATCGGCAGATCCGTGAATACTGGATGAAGTGGATGACGCAGCCAGACCCCATGCATGGCATTCTTCGCCTGCTGGCCGACCGGTCCGGCCAGCTCGTACGCTCCTCGAATCGCGCGACTCAACGGTTCCGCCATCGGATCCAGAACCCTCTGATCTGTGAGCCGCGAGAGCGTATTTGTGCCGTCCATAGATGCCTCCACAGCACATTTCGTACCCAAGGGCCCCGAGTCCGTTTCAGAGTTGGGTAGCTCGGCGGGTGATTCCGGTCTCGTGATCCAGCCTCCCGGCAGAGCAGACATTCTTCTGCAGGCTTTCGCGAAGAACACATTTGCAGGGCCTTCCGTCGGCGCGGTCAAATTGCTGCGGGATACGCGCGGAGCCATCACGGGTTTCACCGTGAACAGGGACAACGCGCGGGGCGTACGCTTCGATCGGGTGAATCGTCCTGGCCAAGGCACGAGCGAACCGACGCGCCATTCGTCTCGATGACTCTGCGACTCCTCCGTTCACTCCGCAATCCTGACTTCTCAAACATGATTCAAGGGACGCACGTCGGGGTCGCGTGACGTTCGGTGCGAACCTGAACGCGCCCAACTGGCACACATCCTCGAATGTCTTGAGCGCGGGCGTTGATCTGAAGCGGATCCTCGGGACGGAACATCCTCGGAAAATCGGCCGCCTTCGCACATAGCTCTTGCATTTCCTTCGCTCGCGCAACATTCACTGTGGTGGCTCGGAGACGAGACCCATGTTCGGGTTGACAGGCCGCGTTCGATTGAGCCAAGCTCCCATCGACCAACGATGGGAGAAGCACAAGAGCTCCTGCCGGGCACGCTCGACCTCCTCATCCTGAAGGCGCTCGCGCGTGGCGCGATGCACGGCTATGGCATCGCGCAGTACCTGAAGGACGTGTCCGAGGATGTCCTCCAGGTCGGAGAGAGCTCGCTCTACCCGGCTCTCCAGCGTCTGCTGCTGAACGGGTGGGTCACGGCCGCCTGGCGCGCCTCGGAGAACAACCGGCGGGCGCGGTATTACACGCTGACCGCTGCCGGCCGGAAGCAGCTGTCGGCCGAACGGAAAGAGTTTGACCGGCTGATTGTCGCGATGCACAAGGTCCTGAAGGCCACGTAGCGAGGTAGCGAGGTCGCCATGCGGAGAGCTCTGCGACGGCTGTGGTACGCGCTCCGGCAGCGGCAATCCGACGCGGATCTTGCCGAAGAGATGGCGGTCCATCGCGAGATGGCCGAGCGCGAGTTGGCGCAAAGGGGCGCGGCGCCGCCGGACGCGCGGCTCGGAGCGGAGCGGCTGTTTGGAAGCGCGGCGCTCGCGCGGGACCGATCGCGCGACGTCTGGATTCCTCCTGCGCTCCAGGACATCACGCGCGATGTTCGCTTCGCGGTGCGCCTGCTGACGAAGGATCGCGGCTTCACGTTCGCGGCCGTCATGACGCTGGCGCTCGGGATCGGCGCAGCCGGGACGATCTTCACGATCTTCGACGGCATGTTCCTGAAGGGCCTGCCCGTCGACCGACCCGATCGCATCGTCGCGGTGCGCGCGCTCGACCGCCAGGGCCGGCCGCTGCAACTATCGCCGGCGGCGTTCGACGACTGGCGGACGGCGACGGAGAGCTTCCGTGGTCTGGCCGCGTACGCCGGAGCCACCGCAATCATCGCTGACGAAGGGCGGCCGCCGGAGCGCGTGGCCGCCTCCTACATCTCCGCCACGGCGTTCACGCTGCTCGGCGAGCGTCCGCTTCTCGGCCGCGTCTTCACGGCCGACGACGATCGGCGCGGGGCGCCGCCGGTCGTCATCCTCGGCGAGGGCGTTTGGCAGGATCGGTACGGTGGCGATCCCCGAATCATCGGCCGCCCGGTCACGGTCAACGACGAGCCGGTGACGGTGATCGGCGTGATGCCGGCGCGTTTCAGATTTCCGATGATCGACAAAGCGTGGCTGCCGCTTGCGATGGCGCCGCAGGTGCGCGATCGCCGGCGCGACGCACGCACGCTGGCGGTCGTCGGCCGGCTGGCCGACGGCATCACGATTCCGCAGGCCCGGGCCGAGCTCGATGCCATCGCGACACGCCTCGCGCGCGAATATCCCGATACCGATGCCGGCCTGCACGCGGCGGTCGAGCCGTACACCGGCGGCTTCAGCGGGTTTGACAACCCGTGGAGCGATGCGCTGCTCGCAGCCGGCTTCCTCCTGCTCATCGGCTGCGCCAATGTCGCCAGCCTGCTGCTCGCCCGTGCGGCTGGCCGGGGGCGCGATCTCGCGATCCGGACGGCGCTTGGCGCGACGCGGTGGCGCGTTCTGCGACAACTTGTCGTCGAAAGCACGCTGCTTTCGACTGTCGCCGGTTGCGTCGGCCTCGCCTTGACGTGGGCCGGCGTACGACTCTGGATCGTCTCGATGCCGGTCGCGAACTGGCCGTACTGGTTCCGGTGGGACTTCGACGCGCGCGTGCTCGCGTTCCTGACGATCGTCAGCGCCGCCACCGCCGTCCTCGCCGGCGTAGCGCCCGCGGCTCACCTGTCCGGCGCGGGAACGGCGGCATTGATGAAGAGCGACTCGCGCAGCGGCACCACCGGCAGGCGGGCGCGCCGCTGGACCAGCGGGCTGATCGCGTGCGAGCTGGCGCTGACCATCGTCCTCCTCGCCGGCGCCGGGCTGATGGTCCGCACCACGATCAAGCTGCTCCAGATCGACAGCCTCGTCGACACGTCGCACGTGCTGATGGCCAATGTGCATCTGCCGGAGGCAAGATACTCGACGCCCGAGCAGCGAACGCGATTCGTGGAAACATTCGCCGAGCACCTCGACGGCGTGCCGGCGATTCGGTCCACGACGGTGGCGAATGTCTGGCCGTTTTACAACGCTCCACTGCGGGCGCTCGCCGTGACCGGCCGGCCCGACGTCAGCGGCGGTCCAGGGCCGGTTGTCTCGTACGTGACGATTGGCCCGGAGTACTTCGAGACGCTCGGCGTGCACCTGCTCCTGGGCCGGGGCTTCTCGTCCACCGACGGCACGACCGGACATTTCGCGGCGATCGTCAACCAGAGGTTCGTGCAGATGTTCTTCGGCGGGCAGAGCCCGATTGGAGCGGGCATCCGCCTCACGGATATCAATGCGGCTCAGGCAGACACGCCGCGGCTCACGATCGTCGGTGTTGTGCCGACGATCCGGCAGCATTACGCGCAGGATCTCGATCCCGTCGTCTACGTGCCCTACCGCCAGGATCCGACGGCCGTACCGGTTGTGATGGTGCGCACGAGCGCCGACCCGAATGCGGCGGCGCCAGCGATACGTGAGAGTTTGCGCGATCTCGATTCGAGTCTGGTCCTGTTCAACATCATGCCGCTCGAGCAGGTCTTAGCGGGGACCGGGTTCGCCAACCGCGTGTTCCTGACGTTTTTCAACGTGTTCGCCGGGTTCGCGCTATTGCTGTCGGCCATCGGCCTGTACGCAGCGACGAGACACACGGTGACGCAGAGGCGGCACGAGATCGGCGTGCGGATGGCGCTCGGCGCCGAACCGCGACAGGTCGTCTGGTTGTTCACGCGCCGCATGCTCGTCGTGCTCGCGCTCGGCGGCATGGCGGGCCTGGCCGGCGCCCTGGCGGGCACCCGTCTCATGCGTGGATTCCTCGTCGAGACCAGCCCGTCCGATCCGGCGACGTTGGTGTCCATCACGCTGTTGCTCGCGCTCGTGGCGATCGTCGCGACGGTGATGCCCGCGCGACGTGCCCTGCGCGTGGACCCCGCCGTCGTACTGCGGTGCGAGTGAGCATGTGCATCGGCGAGTTCGGTTGGATCGGTGCAAGGCCGGCCGGTATCTAGACCAACCGACCGCAGCGCACAGCGCGGGAGGCGCGCCCACGAGCCATGTTGCAGGTTGAACGGCTCACGAAACGCTACGGCGCGATCGTTGGCATCGACGACGTGTCGTTCACCGTCCGCCCGGGGGAGGTCCTCGGCCTGCTCGGGCCCAACGGCTCTGGCAAGAGCACCACCGTAAAAATCCTCACTGGTCTCCTGGACCAGACCTCCGGCCACGTGCTGCTCGATGGCCGCGACGTGGCGACCGACATGCTCGAATTCAAGACTCATCTCGGCTACGTCCCCGAGGAGCCGCATCTGTATTCGTATCTCACCGGACCTGAGTACCTCCTGCTCGTCGGCCGGCTTCGCGGCCTGGCCGAGGATCTCCTCGAAGACAAAATCGAACGGTTCTTGCGGCTGCTCGGCATCTACGACGACAGGTACCAAACGCTGGCGGCGTACTCGAAAGGGACGCGGCAGAAGATTCTGATTGCGGCGGCCGTGCTCCACGACCCGCGCCTGGTGATCCTGGACGAGGCGTTCTCCGGACTCGACGTCAGCGCTGCGCGCGTCCTGAAGGCGTTCGTCCGCGCGCTGGCCGACGACGGGAAAATGGTTGTCTTCAGCTCGCACGTTCTGGAGGTGGTCGAGCAGGTGTGCTCGCGCGTGCTGATACTGAAGGAGGGGCGTGTGGCGGGACACGACTCGGTGGTGAACCTGCGCGCGACGCTGCAGCTCCCCTCTCTCGATGCTGTCTTCGCGGCGCTCACTGCCGAAGAGGACGTCGACGAGCGATCGCGCGCGATGGTCGCCGCGATGAAGGGGCAGCCATGCGGCGGCTGAGCGACCGCGACGCCTTCCGCATCCTGTTCCGCGAGTTCTTCGCGCAGCTCTTCATCAGCGAATCATCCGTATCGGATCACCAGGTCAAGGTGGCGATGATCGGCGTGCTGACGTTCCTGATCATGCCGGGTTTCTTCATACCCGTGCGACTCATCGATAGCTTCGAGCTCGCCGCGGTCCATTTCCCGATTCTGGTGAGCCCGCTCACCCGGCTGATGGCGACGGTCTTTGTGACGTTTGCCATTGTCGCCGTCGGTGTCGTCGCGACGTTCGAGTGGGACGCGCTCACGTTCGAGCGGCGTGACGCCATGGTCCTCGGACCGCTGCCGGTCTCGGCCCGAACGATTGTTGCCGCCAAGCTCGCGGCGCTCGGCGCGCTCCTGCTCATCGCGGCGAGCGGGATCAATCTCCTTACGGCAGTGCCGTTCTCCCTCATCGCTACCTCGCACCAGCCGATCGTGGCGACGGTTCGCCTGTTGGTCGCCCACCTGGTCACGACGATGACCGCGTCAGCGTTCGTGTTCTCCGCTCTGATCACGATCAGCGCCGCAAGCAGCCTGTTCGGACGCGGTCGCGTCGCCATCGGGACGCTGTTCCAGTTCGCGCTGATCTGCGCGCTTCTGTGCTTCATCGTCTTCGTTCCGACGTCGTTGAAGCTGGAGTTTCTCCGCGTTCCTCACCGGCCGGTCCGGGTGATCGGTGTGCACATGCAGCCGATTCCCGGCTGGAGCCCGACGAACTGGTTCGTCGGGCTATACGACGTCATCCGCGGCGGGGCGCAAACAGGTTCTCATCAACAGGCGCTCATCGCCCTGGCGATGACGCTGGCGAGCGCCGCCGCCGCCCTTGTGGCGGTAGTGATCGGGTACCGCCATCAGCTTCGGGTCGCGCTTGCTGCCGCCTCGGCGCCGCGCGTGAGCGCGTTGGCGCGCTTTCCTTGCGTACTCGCACGTCTCCTCGCCGGCCGCCGTCGTGCGGCACAGGGACTCGCCGAATTCATCGTCGTCGCACTCGCCCGCAGCCGTGCCCAGCAGGCGCAAATTGCCATGAACGCCGCGCTCGGCGTCGTCATGATCGTGCTCGAGTTGACTCGCCGCGGCAGCGATTGTGCCGGCCTCTTTCAAGCGTCCACGGCGTTGTCGCGGCTTCCACTCCTGCTGGCGTACTGGGTGGCAGTCGGCCTGCGCGCCTCGTTCTTCGTCCCGAGTGAGCTGATGGCGGCTTGGACGTTCCGCACCAATGCCACAGAAGGATTGCGGTCAAGCCATGGCGCAATCCGCGGGGCGGCCGCCGCACTCCTCGTGCCTCCGCTGACGGCTCTGACCTTCGTCCTGTCCGCCACGGTAAGCGGTTGGTACGACGCGCTGCTGCACGCGGGCTTCGCCGCGCTCGCAGGCCTTGTGCTCGTCGAGTTGGTCGCGTTGACCGTGCCGTTCATGCCGTTCACGCGCCCGTACGAACCGGGCCATGCGAAGCTGAAAACGCGCTGGCCGCTGTATTTGCTCGGCGTCTATCTGTTTGCCTACGTGCTCGCGCGCATCGAGAAGGCGTGCTGGTCCGATTCCACCTCGTTTGCCATTCTGCTGCTGTGTCTCGCCGCGGCTACGCTCACGCTCGACATCGTCGGCGAAATGCAAGCGCGTCGACGGTCAATGGAGCCGCCGCAGGAACTCGGGAACGATGAGGGACGGATCGCCGTGCTCGACATTGGCACCGTCGTCCATCGCGCGCACGCCGAGGGTTGACTACGGGCCTCTCGGCCACGCCGCGCCGCGGACGCCGCTCCCGCGCGCCAGGCCTTTTTGCACAACGCCGTAGCGCGAATACGAGCGAGAACCCGCCCGTGTGATTGGCACACAAGCCGCAACGGTCAAAACCTGACGCGGACACCGCCGTTGATATTGCGCCCGTCGAGCGGCGCCCATGCATCGACCGTCCATCGCCCATCGACGCCACGCGTCGGGCGAATCAACGGATCGAATTGTGTTTGCCGGACGTTCGTGAGGTTCTCGCCGTTGATGAACACACGCACCTTACGGATGACGCGCTCTGCAAGCAGGCCGAACGCCTGATACGGCACGCTCTCGTCGCGAAACGGATTGGCTTCCAGCCGCTGTCGCCCTGTATAGAACCATTCGAAGACAAAACGTCCGATGTCTTCGTCTTCCAATCCGGCGAGTACCGTCAGGGAATGCCGTGGCGTGAGCGGCACTTCTGCAAATGCCGCGTCCCCAAACTCGCGAGCATGGGTGAAATTGTAAACGGCGGTCAATGACAGGGGTTCACGACGCCACGTCGCCAATAATTCCGCTCCGGCGTTCGTGGACGCCAGGGGCTGATTGGCGACGATGTACGCGTCCGTGCGGTCAACAAACACCGGATGTTGAAGCCGGGAGGCAAAAATCGTCACCGTGGAGGAGAGTGGGCCGTCAGTCCGCGTCACGTCCAGCGAGACGCCTTGTCCAGTCTCCGCCTGCAAAGAACCGCGAATCGTCAAGCGAGACAATCCCGCCGCTTCCGTTTCCTCGGTGAGCGGCGTCGTCGGGAAGAACCCTGTGCCCGCTGACACCCGGCTCGTCCAGCCACCGGAGCGGAACAGCGCGGACACACGCGGGCTGACGAACGTGCCGTACTCGCTGTGCACGTCGAGCCGCGCACTTCCGGACAGCGACAACCATGGCGTCACATCGACATCGTCCTGCACAAAGACGCCGGGAGCCGTGAAAGAGTAGGAGAACTGCGGGGTGTCGCGCGCGCTGTAGGCATCTCGCTCGAGGGCTGCGCCGACGACAAACGTCTGGCGACCGACCTTGCGACGCGCCGAGAGTTCCGCGAAGAACGAGTCGTGGTTGTCCCGCTCGCGGACATCGCCAAAGGCGTGGTCGTGCGACTGCCACGTCCCGCTGGCGCGCGCCGACAGAACGTAGGCGTTCGACACCAGCGTTTGCCCGACGACGCCCACGTCGTACCGCCCGGTGTCCAGGACCTCGCGATATGGTGACTGCGTCGCGGGAATCACGGCGCCGGACGTCGTGCCGCCGGTCCGCGTCTCCCATGTGGCGCCGGTCGTGACGAACAACGATGAGCCAGTGTGGTTGTCCCAAAATAGACGCGGGCGTACTTCCGCTCGGTTGTAGCTGGGTAAGTCGGCCCAGCCGTCACCGTCTATGTCGTTTGCCTCGTGCCAGTGGCCACCGGCAAGGAGCGTTGCGCCCCAACCCCGTCGCCAGGGCGCGGACAGATAACCTGTGGCGTCGGTTTCGCCACGCGATGAGCGATTGACGAGGAATTCCTGCGACCGCTCCGTTGGTCGGCGAGCAATCAGGTTGACGACGCCGCCAACGGCGCCGGCGCCGTAGAGTGCCGACGCCACGCCCTTGATGACCTCGACCTGGCCCAAGTCGACAGGGGGAATCTGCAGCAATCCCAGCCCGCCGACCTGTTCGCCAAACAGCGGGAGCCCGTCCGACAGGAACCTCGTATAGCGACCTTTCATGCCCTGAATCCGCACGCTGGCAGCGCCGAGCGACGGCGAGGACGACGCCACATGCAGGCCGCCCATCTCCCTCAGCATGTTCACCACGTCGCCGGGCCCCTGCATCACCTGCTCTTGGACTTCCTCTGTGTTGAGCACTTCGACCCGCATCGGCACGTCCTCAACTCGCTTGTCCGTGCGAGTCGCGGACACCGTGACGTGCTCTTCGACCGACGCGCCTCGATTCAATTCGATGACCACCGGTTGCTGCTGGTTCGCCTGGAGGTCGACGGAGGCCGACGCCGGCGCGAATCCGTCTTTGATGACGACGATGTTGGCGTGACCGGGCGGCAGCGTGACAACGACCACGCCCTGCGCGTCCGTCTTGTGCGTGGTCCCGTTGATGACGACCGCCGCGTCACGGACCGGGCTCGAGTCGCTGCGCACCTCGATCCGCACCATCGCCGTCTGCGCGAGTGCGGCCGCCGCGTGCAGCGTCAACAGAACACCAAGAACGAAAGCCCGCATGCGAATCTCCACGCAGAACCAATCCGGCAACGATGCTGTCCATGCGCACCCGCGCACACGACCACCGTCAGGGTTTGAGGACAGTCAGTGTGGAAGATTTAGATCCGGAGACGAAGTGGTGGGCCGCTCGTCGAAGTAGGCAGGAGGATTCTTCGCTCAAAGCGGCGACACGGCGCCGTTGAAGTCGCGAACGTGACGCGGGCCGTCGTGCGTGATGCGTGAATGTGCGCGATCAGGAAGCCTGCCGCCGAGAGCGCGACACCGATGCACAGCACGATGGTGACAATGCCCGCTTCGTCGTTGGCATCCTGAATCGAACGATCCCAACGACCAGACATCTCGAGCACGTACACGCCAACGCACAGCGTCAAAAGCATCGTGACGAACACTTTTCCGGCAGCCCCGCGCACGGCGAAATAGTAACACGCAGCTGACGCGGCATACTCTTTCACTGCCACGCCCTGGCAGCGGCGCACACCGGTGAACCGCGACGAGGCAACGAGCACATTGAGGTGGACGAGCGATATCAGTAAGAGAGTCGTAAGGCGGAGCGATCGTCGCGAGACATTCAACGTCCGGCTGAACCCAGCTCACCTGAACGCCAAGGCGCATCGCGATCGTCCAGTCCAGGTTTAACCGCGGAGGTCGCAGAGAGCGCAGAGGTCTGGTTTTTTGGCTCGATCAGACACCGTTCTCGTGTGGGACGAGTTTGGCAGAAAGAAGTCAGCCCACCGGTAGACTGTCTGGGCCGAAGTCCTACCAGTGCAATGCGCCGAATTGCGGCAACTACTTGACGCCACAGATGTTATAGATGCCACCTGGGATGGAACCCTGATTGCACAACTTCCGTTACTTCCACAGTAATGCGACCGAGCGTCCGTTATTGGTGAACGCCGGCCGATGGGACGGCGAACGCGATCGATCTGAAATCGGACGCAAGGAGACACCCGTGGGCGTCAGGACGACCGAGACGAAGGCTGGCCCTCCGTCGGTCAACGGACGACGGCCGGATGCGGCCATCGAGCAAGGCCGCGACACGCAGCCAACGCAGGCGCTCATTGGCGCCATCGGGCAGACGGCCGACAGCGTCTTCATCGCGGACAACGACGGCTCCATTTTCTGTGTGAACCCCGCATTCACCGATCTCGTGGGCGATGCCGCGGCCGAGGCGTTAGGCTCGCCCTTCAGCCAGTTCGTCACGCCGGGACGCGACGTCACGCACGGTCAGGGGACCGAGGCGGCAATGCGCCGCCTGAACAGCTTGCTCGAGCGCCAGTCGGCCCGCATCGCCGGCCTGTTGCACGATGAAGCGGGTCAGTTCCTGGCCGCCGCGCACCTGGCGATTGCCGACATCGCCCGCGACGTGCCACTGCCCGTGCAGGCGCGCCTGCAACAGGTCCGGATGCACCTTGACGAGGTCGTAGAGCAACTGCGCAGCATCTCCCACGAGCTGCATCCGAGCATCATCGACCATCTCGGCCTCGTCGAAGCGGTCAAGTTCATCTCGCGGGCGTTCACCCGTCGGACCGGCGTCCAGCTGACGATCGAGGCGCACCTGGACGAGCCCTGCCCGGCGACGGTCGGCGCTGTCGTGTACCGGTTCGTGCTGGAAGCGCTGACGAACATAGGCGAGCATGCACAGGCGGCCTCCGTGTCGATCGCCATCGCGCGCGAAGGCTCGCGGCTCCTATGCGCCATCTGCGACGATGGCGCGGGATTCGATGTCGCCGCAACGCTGGCGAGCAACGGAACCCACAGTCACGGCCTCATGCTGATCCGGGATCGCCTCGAAGCCGTGGGCGGCACGCTGGACATCACGTCCGCGCCGCAGCAGGGGACCCGCCTGCGCGCCATCATTCCGCTAGAGATCTGACATGCCGCTGCGTATCCTCATTGCCGACGACCATGCGATCGTCTGTCAGGGCTTTCGGGCGCTGCTCGAGCGCGCGGGCTTTGACGTGGTCGGCGAAGCGGCGGATGGCCGGGAGGCGGTGCGCCTCGCTGGCGAGCTGAAGCCGGACATCGCCCTGCTCGACGTGTCGATGCCGCTGACGAACGGCCTGGAGGCCGGACGTGAGATTCAGCGGGCCAACAAGGGCACGCATGTAGTGCTCCTCACGATGCACGCCGAAGACCATCTGATGGCGGCCGCGCTGCGCTCCGGCATTCGCGCCTACGTGCTGAAGTCGCAGGCCGCCGAGGATTTGGTGCTCGCGATCCGGGCGGTGATGCGCCATCAGATCTACCTCAGTCCGGGCATCTCGAAATTCGTCGTGGACGCCTACGTCAATGGAGAGTCTGCGCCGGTGGATCCGCTCGCCCCGCGCGAGCGGCAGGTGCTGCAGCTCGTGGCCGAGGGCAAAACGTCGAAGGAGATCGCGGTGATGCTCGGATGGAGCACGAAGACGGCCGAGTCGTACCGTGCGCGGGTGATGGGCAAGCTCGACATCCACGACACCGCGGGGCTCGTGCGGTACGCGATCCGCCAAGGCATCGTGCAAGCCTGACGCGCTGTCTCGAATCCCGGCTTTCCGACAGTTCTTATCCCCGGCCCCGATACTGGACTAGCCTCCGGATCGCACCGCCTGCATTGCCAGACGCACCGCCTCGTACTCCCGACGGATACGGACAATTCGCTGATCGAGGCCACTTGTCTCCTCGGCATGACTCGCCCGTTCGAGTTCGCCGCACATGTGGCCAAGCCTGCGGGCGCCGACAAATTCACTGCCCAAGCTGAGCAAGTGCGCGGCATGCGCCATTGCAGCCGTGTCCAAATCCTCGGATGCCTGCTCGAGCGTTTCGATCAACCGCGCCGCATCATTAAAATACTGATCGATCAGCCCCGCGAGAATTCTGGGACCTCCCGAGCGCTGGCTCCGGCACATCTGGTCCAGGGTGCTGCGGTCGAACGCGTTAGGCGGCGCTTCGTCGGCGGGCACCTCTTTGTTGACGTGGTCGGTGGCGTGATTCAGCACCCATCGTTGAAGGACGATCCGAAGCGCATCGCGCCGGAAAGGCTTGGCCAGGTAGTCATCCATTCCGGCGGCAATGCAGATTTCCCGATCGCCTTTGAGCGCGCTGGCGGTGAGCCCGACGATCGGAAGGCGAACCGGCTCCGCGGTTCCCGCCGGCTGCTTCGGACGCGGCAGCCGCCGCGCGCGGATTTCCGCCGTCGTGTCGAATCCATCCATCTCCGGCATCTGGCGATCCATGAGCACGATGTCAAACTGAGAATTGCTCAGGGCGGCCAGGGCCTTTACGCCGCTGTCCACCACATGCACCTGGCAGCCGAGCGACTGGAGCATCGTCAGCGCGACATCCTGGTTGATCGGATTGTCTTCGGCGAGCAACACGCGAATGCCGTCCAGGCTGCTGGTCTGATCCGCATCATTTGCAGCAGGTGCGGGCGCGACGCTGCGCAGGAGGGGAGGATGGACGCGCACGGTGAACCAGAACTCGGCCCCCTGACCGAGCGTGCTGCGCACGCCGATCCGCCCTCCCATTTTTTCGACCAGTTCCCTGGAAATCGCAAGCCCGAGTCCCGTACCGCCATAGGAACGCGTCGTCGAACTGTCGGCCTGCTCGAAGGCCTGGAACAGACGTTTCTGTACTGCCGGGGCGATCCCGATGCCGGTATCCTCGACCGCGAAATGAAGCACGGTCCCGTCGGTGGCGTCAGGCGCAGCACCACCGATGGCCGCGGCATGGCTATCGGCATGGACGTCGAGCGTTGACACCTTGACCGAAACGCCACCCCGATCGGTGAACTTGATCGCGTTTCCGACGAGATTCATCAACACCTGGCGCAATCGCGATGGCGCGCCGCGCAGCGAATCGGGCACGTCCGCCGCCACGCGGCAGACCAACGCCAGTCCCTTCTTGTCTGCGCTTTCCCGCAACAAATGCGTGACCTCCTCGGTCAGCTCGCGTGGCTCGAACTCGACGTATTCGAGATCGACCTTGCCCGCCTCGATCTTGGAGAAATCGAGAATGCCGTCGATGATCTTGAGCAGGGATTCGCCCGAGCGATGCACGCTCTCGGCGAAGCGCCGCTGGGTCGGGGTGAGCTTCGTTTCGAGCAGCAACTCCGCCATTCCGAGCACACCGCTCATCGGCGTGCGTATCTCGTGGCTCATGTTTGCGAGAAACTGCGACTTCGCGCGGTTCGCTGCCTGGGCAGCCGCGGCGACGCCGAGTGCTTCCTCGGCTCTGCGGCGGTCGCTTATGTCGCGAACAATAGCCGTAAACGTGCGCACCCGGCCGAGGTTGACCTTACTGACCGAAAGTTCAAGCGGAAAGTCGGTGCCATCGCGACGCACTCCGACGCGCTCGCCGCCAATGATGGAAGGGCTCGCTGCAGGCGGATTATTGCCGGCGTCGGCAGAGTTTGGATCCATGCATTCGGCCAGGGCCGGGATCATCGATCGGATATCCAGGCCGACGGCCTGGGCGGAATCCTGCCCGAACAGGTGTTCGGCGGCCTTGTTGAACGACTCGATCTGGCCCTGCTCGTCGAAGCTGACGATGCCTTCAGCCGCCGTGTCCAGTATGCTGCGCGTGCGCGCTTCCGCCTCCTGCAAGGCGTTGAAATGACGTTCCCACTCGTCTGCGTCCGACTGCATCTGCTGCGCGATCTTGTGACCGTAAAACGTTGCGCCCAGGACCATCACGATGATCGACAGGCCGATCCCATACTCGTACCGCTGAAGTTCCGCGGCCGCGGCGGTCTGTTTCGCGAAGTTCTCCTGCTGGATCGTGCCGACCGCGCGCCGGAGCTCGAGTAGCGCCGCGTTCAGGGAGGCATACTTGTGGTCCATCGTGGCCATGCGCTCGCCCGCAAGATCCGCGCGGCTTTCCAGGAAGTAGTCGAAGATCCGCGCGGCCTCCTCGGTCATCTGTGTCTTGGCGACGGAGATTGCGTCGAGTAATGCCAGCAGCGGCCCCGCCAACTCGGAGTCGAGATTGGCTTGCAGCTCTCGCCGTTGCTTCAGGAGATCGAGGTCGAAGGCCTTCACGGCGCCTCCCATCCGGACGAACTCCTTTTGAACGTCCCGGGTGTCGAACACGTCGTTTCCGGGCGCGTCGACATCTCCGGCCAATTCACCCAGGTGGGAGTACGCGGACACTCGTTCTGCCCAGACGCGATTGACCTCGACCGAGCGCAGGTAGATGCCCATGATCCGATAGTTCAGATACAGTCCGGCCGAAACCGTCACCAGATCGAATGCCGCGAGCAGAAAGTAGATGTAACGCCATTTCGGCGCCTTTACACGGTGTGCGGCACCGGCATTCTGATTCTGGTTGCGCTCTTCTGCACTCATCGGCGCCTCTTTTGAGATGGCATGTGCCGTCACGGGGCACTGTTCCTGTCGTGTGCGGGCGTCCTGTGCTCGATCGAGGGTGCGACTCCAGAGGCGGCACCCGGCCCTCATCAGTATAGTGATGGCACCTTTGCGCTCGTGGTGGGGTTTCCCATGCAATCGCGGCAGGGTTTTCTATGCAATCAACGGCGGAAATCCCGACGTTTCTTTACAGGCGTTTGTGCGAAACTCCTAGCGTCGGTGGCGAAGGTCCGCCGGGCTCCCAGCCAATGACCGGGAATTCACGAGATGATTGAAGAAAACGAGCCTGCCTCCGAGCGCACCGTCGACGCGCCAGCACGGGAGACGGATCAACTCAAACGGCCCGAGACCGATCTGACGCGCGCGGACGGGCCTCTGCAGGACCTCGACGGCACTACGACGGAGTTTGTCGCACATATCCCACGCGATTTCCGGACACCGCTGACGCTGCTGTTGGGCCCCCTTCAAGACATCCTGGCCAGCCCGGCGTCCGCGCTCGCGCCAGGCAGCCGCACTGTGCTCGAGCAGGCACGACGCAATACGCTGAGGTTGCTGAACCTCCTCGACACGCTCCCCGATTTTTCCTGGATCGAGGGGGGACGCACAGACGCCGCCCGCGAGCCGGCCGATCTCGCCGCATTCACCGCAGAACTTATCGGCAACTTCCGCTCGTTCTGTGAGGGGGCGGGGTTGCGTTTGATCGTGGATTGCCCGCCCATGCCCGAGGTCCACGTGGATCGGGACGCGTGGGAGAAGATCGTCGTCAATCTCGTTGCCAACGCCTTCAAATCCACAGTCGAAGGGACCATAGAGGTGCGATTGCGGGCTCACGATGGCAACGCGCAGCTGATCGTCAGCGACACCGGCGCCGGGATCCCGAAGAGCGAGATGCCTTACGTCTTCGACGACTTCGACGACGTTCCGCGAGTGCGTACCGGCAGGTCTGACCGCATCGGCTTTGGGCTGCCATTCGTGCGCGAGTTGGTGCACCTGCACAACGGATCGATCGATGTGCAGAGCACGCCCGGACGCGGCACCAGCTTCACCGTGCTTCTGCCGGCCGGAGCCCGCCAATTCTCGCCTCGTGCCGGTGCTCACGGTCACGCGGAAAGCGGATCGGTCTCTACGGCGAATGACGCGAGCGCTGTCGCCGCCCGGGCGTCGCCCGCGTGGCTCGAGCGTGGAGTGCCGACCAATGCGCATGTGCCCGCGACTGATGCCGTTTTGAATCGCCGCGGCCACGTCGTGATCGCCGAGGATCACGCCGAAACGCGGGTTTACCTTTGCCACGTGCTGGAGACGGCCGGTTTCACCGTTGATGCGCTGGCGGATGGCACGGCGGCGCTGGCGACCTGCCAGGCTCACGCACCGGATGCACTCGTGTCCGATGTCTTGATGCCGGGTCTGGATGGCTTCGAGCTGATCCAGCGCCTGCGTGAGGATGACCGTACCTCTGTGATACCCGTACTGCTGCTGTCCGCCCACGGCGGCGAAGACTCTCGAATCGCAGGAATCGCGGCAGGCGCCGACGACTATCTCGTCAAGCCCCTGAGCAGCCGCGAGCTGGTGGCTCGGGTTGACGGCGCGGTTCGGCTGGCACGCCTGCGGCGGGAAACTGCGCGGCGCGAGCAAGCCGATCTGGAAGCCTTGTTCTCGATGGCGCCAGACGGCGTCATTGTGGTTGGCCACGACGGGAGAGTCCTGACGGCGAACGAGAAGGCCCGACAACTATTTGGCTATTCCGAGCAGGAGTTCCCGGGGCTGCCGGTCGAGGCATTGATGCCCCCGAGCCATCGGTCGGCCCACGTCGGTCATCGAGACACCTACGTGCGCGCTCCAGTCGTCCGCCTGATGAACCCGCTTCAGGAGCTCCGAGGTGTGCGCAGGGATGGGAGCGAGTTCATTGTCGAGATCGGCCTCGGCCCGCTTCAATTCAAGAATCAGGCCTGCACGATTGCCATCGTCCGAGACATCAGCGAACGCAAGAAACTTGAAGCCGAACGGGCCGAGCAGGAAAAACGTTTCAGAAGTCTATCGAGCCGACTGGTGGAGGTGCAGGAAGCCGAGCGTCGAGAACTGTCGGCGGAGTTGCACGACCGGACCAGTCCCCAGTTGGCCGCGATCCAGATCAACCTGAGCATGCTTCGCAACATGCCGAGCATGCGCGAAACGGAGGACGTCAGGGCACTGTTGGACGACACCGTTGGCCTGATCGCTGACACAACAGTCAGCATCCGCGAAATCTCTTCCAACCTGCGGCCGACAGTCCTGGATGATGGTGGCTTACTGCCCGCGCTCGCCGGATACGCGCAACAGTTCACGCAGCGGACCGGCATTGTGGTTCAGCTCAACACACAGGACGCGACGAGTACGCTGTCGCCCGCCGTGCAATCGAGCCTGTTCCGCATCGTCCAGGAAGCTCTGACCAACTGCGCCAAGCACGCCAGAGCCAGGAACGTCACGATCGGGCTGAGCACGGGCGGCAGCCATCTGGTCTCGTTGATGATTGCCGATGATGGTACGGGCTTCGACTTCGAGCGTCAGAGTACAGCGGGACTGGGGCTGCTGACGATGCGCGAACGGGCCGAGTTCCTCGGCGGCCGCTTCAGCCTGGAAACCAAGCCGGGCCAAGGCACGCGTATCCAGGTGATTGTCTGAATTCGTGATGGCGGCATAGGTTGCGCTTGTATCCAGTCATTCTCCGAAGTTGGCAGCTATGAGCTTGCGGGTTGCGCTGGTCGACGACCATCGGCCGTTCCGCGAAAGACTGCGGGCGCTGCTGCAGCGTGACCGGGACATCGAGATCGTGGCTGAAGCCAGCAGCGGGCATGAGCTTCTCGAGATCGCGCGTACCACCGAGATGGACGTGGCCTGCATGGATATCAGGTTGCCGGGCATGAGCGGGATTGAAGCGACCCGGCGCCTGCTTGCGATCAGGCCGGGAGTCAGAGTGATCGGATTGTCGGCCTATGCCGAAGCGCACTATGTCGAGTTGATGCTGGATGCTGGTGCCGTAGGCCATTTCACCAAGGGCGACGTCGGCGAGGCGCTGTTGCACGCCATCCACACGGCATCGCCCGAGCGACCGTGTTTTGGTGCCGACATCTCCCTCCTGGTTGCAGCGAACGGCACTGCGGCAACGGTGGCTGGCAAGGTACCGGCGAATGCCGAGGCCACGTCCCTTGGCGGCAGGGAACTCGAGGTGCTGATGCTGATCGCCAAAGGATTGGCGTCGCCGCAGATCGCGCGCTCCCTGTCAATGGACCCCACCATGGTCGATGTCTATCGCCGGAACATCATGCGCAAATTGAACCTGAGCAGCGACGCCGCGCTGGGCGAATACGCGCGCAGCTGGTCGCTCAGACGCGAGAGCGGCGAGAAGGCAACTTGACCGTGATGGAAAGGCGACCCGCTTCGCGCTGAATTCCCCGTCTCCCCACAGCCATACCCGCTACCTCACCACACTCAGCCCTCTCATCTTCGTATCTTCGCTTCGTTCAACTCGAAGACCACCGACCCGCCGCGTCGCTCCGGTTCCGGCCGGTCGACACCGGCATTTCCCCTCCCGTGTACCCCGTGAATCCAGCGAAGAGCACCGCGTATCACTGACTCCCGCCGGATGTGCCCCTCCCTTATCGTTATCGTCATGCAGCGGCGCCTCTTGAGAATGAGGGCGGACAAGATGAAGACACGAATCGCTCGAACGCCCGATTCGACGGTCCCCGGTCCAATCGCGGCGAGCATCGCCGCTCTGCTCGCGAATCTTGGGGATCATCTGATGGACGCCGTCAACGGCACAGCAAGACAACGAGCGCTCGCTCGCGAAGCCGTAACCTCCGCGTGGAAGCACACAGGACATGAGCGAGACCTGTCGAGGTACAGAGGCAAATGATGGAATCCGTAACCGCCACGAGTGCACGCGTCGACGACACGGCAGCGATCGAGATCCTGCTGGTCGATGACCAGCTCATTCTCTGTGCAGGCTTGAGGAAGCTGATCCACGGTGAGCCTGGCTTCACCGTCGTCGCCTCCGCCAGCGATCCCTACGAAGCGGTACAGCTGGTCGAGGCCTGCAGGCCGGACATCGTGATTGTGCGCCTGACCGGGGGCGCGCTCGTCCGCCTGCTGCGGATGCTGCAGGAACTGACCGCCGCCGGCAATCCCGCGCGCATCATCGTGTTGGCGAAAGCGCTCGAGAAAACGGAGATCTTCCAGCTGCTGCAGATCGGCGCGTCGGGCATCCTGCTCGAGCAGACGTCGCCGCAGCTGTTGTTCGACAGCGTACGCAGCGTCATGGGCGGTTACTGCTGGCTCGGGCGAGAGCAGCTGGATGATCTCGCCGAGGGTCTTCGGCGTCTGAATCCGACGAACGGAAACCGTTTCGGGCTGACACCGCGCGAGCTCGAGATCACCGAGTCGGTCCGCGGCGGCGACAGCAACAGGGTGATCGCGCGGAAGCATCGCATCACGCTGGACACGGTAAAGCATCACCTCACGAATATCTACCGGAAAGTCGGCGTCGGCACCCGCCTGCAGCTCGCGGTCGTCGCGATCAATCACAACCTATTGGAGGGGGTGGGACACAACTCCTGTATCGGGGATGCAGGTCGTGGGGCTGATGGCATCCGTCATTCGCTCCGCGCTGAAGCGCAGTAGTTCTTCATAAGACTCGCAATTTTCGTGCGGTCTGTCTCTGGCGGCGGTAACGCGCCGCCGTCAGTTCAGCGTCGAGCTGCGGATACCCGTGTGCGCGTGCGCACAACGCCGCGGCAAGTTTCTGCTCTCGTGGTCGGCAACTTCGGACGTCAGTGTGAGGAGAACATGAGGATGTGGACCAGACGAAACGTAGTGAAACTCACGACCTGGGGCCGGCGCCTGGTGGTGACGGCGTGCATGGCGGGATTCGCGGTTGCGGCGTTGCGCCCGGCCCTTGTCCGCGCGCAGCAGGTCACCACGGGCACCTTCGCGACCGCGGCACAGACCGTGGGGTCGCCCTTCGAGATGACCGGGTTCATCCAGGTGGCGACCGTCGATAACGCGAGCGATGTGTTATCCGGCGGGTTCCTCACGCTGAACAACCATCGCGTGCAGGTGCCGCGCAACACGATCATGCAGATGCCGGCCACCGCGCTCACGTGGACGGAGCTGTTCACGAAGGCGCCGGCGCCGTACGGGTTTACCGGCGGCGTCTGGCAGACCGGGATGGCGCTCGCCGACATACCGAAACCGCTGGCGACGGTCGAGGTGACGGTGCAAGGCAACCGGGTCGGCGACAGCTATATCGCCGCCCTCATCTTCGTCTCCCAGCTGGCGCTCCAGACCCATGACGGGTACATCAACTTCATCGACTACGTGAATGGCGAGCTCCGCGTGGGCGGTACGCCCGGCGTCGCGACCACCGGCACGCGCGTGCGCATCAACGACCCGATCGGCCGCTTCGGCCGCGTGGCGTCGCCGGACGTGCGGTTCACGATCGACGAAGAGAACCCGACGATCAAGAGCGAGACCGCGTATCCGATGTGCCTGCCCCGCTTCGATCCGGCGACGAAGGCCGACCCCTTGTGCCCGCAGGGCAACCGGGCGCAGACGTCGGCCAGCGTGCCGACCGCGCCCCGCTACCAAACGATCTTCACGATGCCTGCGCGGCCGGCCCCGACGGCGGCGCAGATCGCCAACCCGGCGTCGCGACCGACGCCGCCCATCGGCACATCCTGCCCGACCTGCGATCCGTGGCGGATGGCGCCATTCGAGATCGGCGATTTCGTCACCTTCAAGGGCACGCTCATGAACGACGGGGCGGACTTCTACTCGGTGTGGGGGATCGACGCGAACCTCGGGATCTTCACGACGCCGGGCACGCTGCCGGTGTACGTCTCGGTCGATGTGCTCCTGATGGGCACCGGCCCGACCACGAGCCCGATTCTGCTGGAGGAAGCCGCCCGGCGGTTCCGGATGGAAGGGTTCACCACCGACCCGTCGCGGCCGGTGAACGTGTTTGCGGTCGACGTCGATCCGTGCACCGGTGCCGAGATCGATCGCTTCTGGGCGACGCAGGGCGTCGATCAGGGTCCGCCGAACGGCGCCGTGAGGGGCCGGTGGCGGTTCCGCCCCGGCGCGCCGCTGTTCAACTTGAAAGGATTCCCGTTCATCCCGCCGACGCGCGAGGCGGTGGCGTACAGCACACCGACCGCCGCCGAGCTCGCCACGAGCCCGAAGGTCGACATCTCGTGCCCGACCGGCGTGTGCCAATTCGCCGTCCCGACGGTGCAAACCCTCAACGGCCTGACCGCCGGGCAATACACGCTGCCGAACTTCGAGTTCATCTTCGGCGAGAACCTGGGCGTCGGCAATCCGAAAGTGCCGGGCAACTACGACACGATGCAGTTTCTGGCGCAGGGCTCCGGACCGTGGAATGGCGATCCGTCGAAGATCGCCGGTCAACTGTCGCCGTGGCCGGGCATTCCCACGCCTCCGCCGTTTGTCAGCAGCGTCACCGGCCTCGGGTGCACCGCGACGGCGAGCAACACGGCCCCGACCGCGCAGGTGACCGTGTCCGCCGAAGGGGCGGGAGCGGTGACCACCGCGGCCTTCAGCACGACGAGCGGCGGCCAGTTGCTCGTGGCGCTCGCGGCATCGGACGGTCCCATTGCGCCGGCTGCGAACAACCAGAACCTGACGATCTCGGGTGCCGGCCTCACCTGGACGCGGGTGCAGCGTGCCGCGACGGCGCGCGGCGTCTCGGAGATCTGGACGGCGACGGCGCCGACCTTGTTGACCAACGTGACCGTCACGAGCACGCAGTCGGTGACTGTGGTGAACAACGGACCGGTCAACCAGAGCATGACGGTCGTCGCCTTCACGAACGCGTCCGGGATCGGCGCGTCCGCTGTCGCAAGCGCCACGACCGGCGCGCCGAGCGTGAGCCTCGTCACGCAGGCAGGCGGCTCGGCGATCTACGGCGTCGGGAACGACTTCGATAACGCCATTTCGCGCACGGTGCCGGCGAATCAGACGATGGTCCACGAGTCGTTTCCGCCTTCGTTCGACACCTACTGGGTGCAGATGCTGAACGCGACCAACGCCCCCGCGGGCGCGACCGTCACCTTGAACGACACCGCTCCGACCACCGATCAATGGAACTTCGCGATCGTCGAGATCAAGCGGTAGGGCCACGTCGATTCCGAAGGAGAGCGTCATGACGAGATTCAAGACCGGCGGCCGCGGCATCAGCCCGGCCGGTCAGCGTGCGAAGAAGGAGACAGGACTCATGAACAAGCGATCGAAGGCAGCCCGACTCGTCGCGGTCGCGACGGCGGTGTACGTGGCGACGACTGCCATCGTCGCCGTCGGCGTGCAGGCGCAATCGCGTCCGACCGTTCCGCTCACGTCGTTGAAGGGCGTCACCGTTCCGGAACCGCCGGACCTCGGCGACTTCGTGAAGGATCGCGCGGCCGCGATCGCGCTCGGCAAGGCGCTGTTCTGGGACGTGCAGGCGGGAAGCGACGGCCTGACCGCGTGCGCGAGCTGCCACTTCCACGCCGGCGCCGATGGGCGCGTGAAGAACGTGCTCGATCCGAACCTCACCAACATGGCGGGGGATCCGACCAACGCCATGTTCAACCCCATGCTGTCGACGAACAAGGGCGGCCCGAATTACACGGTGCGGACCCTCGACTTCCCGTTCCACCAGTTGCAGGACCCGACCGACCGCGAGTCGATCGTGCTGTACGATTCGGACGACATCGTCGGATCCGCCGGCGTGTACAGCGCCGACTACGGCAGCACGTCCACCGGCGCCGAGACCTCTACGCGGACGGCCGACCCCGTGTTCCAGGTCGGCGGCGTCTCGACGCGGCGCGTCGAACCGCGCAACACGCCGACGGTGATCAATGCCGCGCTGAACTTCCGCAACTTCTGGGACGGCCGCGCCAACTTCGTCTTCAACGGCGTGAACCCGTTCGGGCCGCGCGACCAGGATGCGCGCATCTGGGTCGACGATTCGTTCACCGATCCCGTCACCGGCGTCCTGGTGCAGCGCGCGGTCCCCGCGGTCGTGCGGATCCCGTACGCGAGCACCGCGTCACAGGCGGTCGGTCCGATCCTGAGCGGATTCGAGATGTCCGCGGCCGGGCGCAAGTTTCCCGACGTCGCGCACAAACTGCTCGGGACGCGCCCGCTCCTCAAGCAGCAGGTGGCCGCGGACGACAGCGTGCTCGGCTCGCTCCGCAGCGGGGCCGGCGGTCTCAACACCACCTATGAAGCGATGATCCAGCAGGCGTTCTGGCCCGAGTTCTACTCGGTGCCCGATGCCATCTACCAGGCGTCGTCGGGCCAGACGGAGTATCGCCAGATCGAGATGAACTTCTCGCTCTTCTGGGGCATCGCGATCCAGCTGTACGAGTCGACGCTCATCTCCGACGACAGCCGGTTCGATCGGTTCTCCGCGGGAGACCCGAGCGCGCTGACCGCGAAGGAGCAGCAGGGACTGGCCATCTTCAGCAGCGACCGCGGCCGCTGCTCGAACTGCCACAAGGGTGCGGAATTCACCGGCGCCTCGACGCGAATGGTGCTCGGCAGCAACACCGACAGCTTCGCCGGCGACGGCCCGATCGAGAACATGCTGATGGGCAATCTCCAGACCGCGATCTACGACAACGGCTTCTACAACATCGGCGTCGTCCCGGCGGGCAACGACCTCGGCGTGGGCGGCTCCGATCCGTTCGGCAATCCGCTGTCGTTCACGCGCGAGTACAAGGGGAGCCTGACCGGCGCGCCGGCGCCCGACGCCTTCAGCCACAGCCTGAACCCGTGCACGTTCCAGCAGGTCGGAGGGTGCATCGTCATCAACGATCCCAACATGCGCGATGCCGTCAACGGCTCCTTCAAGGCGCCGACGCTGCGCAACGTCGAGCTGACCGGTCCGTACTTCCACACCGGCGGCTATGCGACGCTCGAGCAGGTCGTCGATTTCTACAGCCGGGGCGGCAACGTCCGCGCCACCAACGCCGGCGACACGACCGGCTACGGCGCGACGAGCAGCAATCTCGACATCGACATCCTGCCCATCCAGCTGACCGCGTCCGAGAAGTCCGCGCTTGTCGCGTTCCTCAAATCGCTCACCGACGACCGCGTGCGGTGGGAACAGGCGCCGTTCGACCACCCGTCGCTTCGCATCCCGCAGGGCGCGGCCGGCGACAACACGGCGCTCACGACGAGCGGTGGCATGGCGATCGATCAGTTTCTCGTGATTCCCGCGGTGGGTCGAGGGGGCCTGAGCGCACCGATCAAACCGTTCACGCCGGCAAAGTGAGACGAAGGAGTCAGGGACGGCGCGCATCATTCGCGCCGTCCGGTATCGACGTGGATGCAACCGCGCGGCAGCGCGAAGGAGAAAGTGTGATGCGATCGAGACTTGGCCTGACCACGACGTTGATCATCGGCCTGCTGGCCTGGGCGAGCGTCGGGCCCAGCGCGCAGGCGCCACCGGTTCAGACGGTATCGCCCTTCGACAACATTGGGTTCATCGATGCCGCCACGGTCGACAACCCGACCGACGTGTTCTCCGGAGGCACGATCACGGTCAACGGGACCCTGTTCATCGTCCCCCGGAACACGCTCCTGCAGATGCCGGCGTTCGCGCTGACCTGGCAGGAAGTGTTCGCGAAGGCGCCGGCGGTCTACCAGACGAGCCACCAATCAGGGCTCGCGAGGGCCGATGTGCCGCGGCCGCTGACCACCTACGAGGTGCACATTCAAGGCAACCGCGTCGTGTCCGGCACCTCGGACCAGCAGATTGTCGGGTTGATGTTTCTGGCGCAACAGTCGCTGAACAACGGCGCCGGCTTCATCAACTTCATCGATTACACGACGGGGGAGATGCGCGTGGGCGGCACGATGGGCAATGCCGCGACGGGTGCCCGCGTGCGCCAGAACGATCCGATCGGCCGGCACGGTCTGGCGACCGACGGCATCCAGACCGCGGCACAAGACGTCCGCTTCCAGCAGGACGAGGACAACCCGACGATCCGATCGGAGACGGGGTATCCGATGTGCATCGCGCGCGTCGCGCCTCCGGCGATCGACGCGTTGTGCCCGGAGACGAATCGCCCGAAAGGCACGGATGGGACGTACCTGACGAAGTTCACGATGGACGCCCTGCCGTTCGACGGGAGCGCGCCGACCGGGACGGACCCCAGGCTGATGGCGCCGTTCGAAGTCGGCGATTACATCGACTACCAGGGGAATCTCGCCGCCGATGCGAACGGGACGTACATCGCCGCCTGGGGGATCATCAGCAACGTCGGGCTGTTCACGGCGCCCGGCACCCAGCCGGTCTACACCGCCATCGACGTGATGCTGCTCGGCGTCGGCGGGATCCCGAGCCCGTTCCTCCCGCAGGAGGCGGCGGTCCGCACGCGCATCGAAGGCTTCACGACGGACCCCACGAGCTTCGTGGATCTGTTCGCGCAGGATGTCGACGCGTGCACGGGGCTGACGTCGATCCGCTACTACGCGACGGTTGGCGTGGACAATGTCACCGTCTTCGGGCGCTGGCGCTGGCGGCCGAATACGAATCTGGCGTTCCTGCCGCCGAGCCGCATGCTCGTGGCGATCAGCGAAAACGGATTCGATCCGACCAGTCCGACGCCGAACAACCTCGTACCGGGCGTGTACACCGCGCCGAACTTCACGTTCATCTTCCCTGAGAATCTCCCGGTCGGGAACCCGAAGGTCCCGAACAACGTCCAGGACTTTCCGTTCCTCGCAAGCGGTTCCGGGCCGTACCCGGCACCGGGTCCGACCTCGCTCGGCATTCTTGGCCAGTTGTCGCCGTGGCCGGGCTCGCCGGCGCCGGTCCAGCCGTTGTGCGCCGGACCGGGCGGCACGGCGATCTTTTCGCCAACCGCGGATGCCGGCATCAGTCAATCGGTCCGGCCAGGCACGACCGTGACGATCGACGCGGGCAACAGCCGCGACACGACACAGCCGCTCCCCTTGCCGCTCACCTTCTCGTGGCTGCAAGGCCCGGGAGGGCCGAGGGTCACGCTGACGGCGAACCCCAATACACCGGACAACCCGGTGCGCACGTTCCGCGCGCCGAATCTCGTCAACAACGCGCCGGTCACGCTGTCGTTCACGGTGACGGTGAGCAATGGCTTCCTGTCCTCGAGCGCGACGATGCGAGTGACGGTCAGCAACAACGCCGCCGCGACCGACACCATCACGATTGCAACCGCCGATTTCCGGCTCCGGCGATCGCAGTTGATGGTGACGGCGTCGACGAGCAACGCGGCCGCGGTGCTGACGGTCGAGGGTTTCGGCGTGATGGGTCCCGGGCTGGCCGTCGCGCCCGGCGTGCCCGCGCCGTTGACCGATCGGTTGTATCGACAGGTCGGCGTGACGCCTCAGCCGCTGACGGTAACTGTCGTGTCCAGCCTGGGTGGCCGCGCGACGTTGCCGGTGACGGTGCGGTAACCCGAACGAATCAACCGGGGGCCGGCCGAGACGGTCGGCCCCCATCAGGGATGAAAGGACGTTTGCGATGGTAACCCGACGAGACATGTTGCGCATGGGACTGATTGGAGCCGCGGGGGCGCTGAGCCCGGGGATCGCGCGCCGCGCCCTCGCGGCCGGCGGCGCGGCGAGCACCACGAACGGCGTCGGCGTCAGCCCGTTCGCCACCCAGCCCTTCGTCGAACCGCTGCCGATCATGCCGGTGAAGATACCGGTCGCCACGGGGCCGGGGTGCGAGAACAGCCTGGCGCCCGGCACATTGGCCGGCCCGTTCATCGAGCATGCGCCGTTTGAAGGCGAGCGGACCCCGTTCGGCACCTACCACCAGAAGTACTCGCGCTTCCCACCGCAGAACGCGTACGAGCTGCACCAGAAGGAAGCGAAGCAGAAGTTCCACCCGGCGATCCCGCCGACCACGGTGTGGGGCTTCGACGGCATCTTCCCGGGCCCGACGTTCAAGGCGCGGTATGGATCGCCGAACCTGGTCCGGTTCTACAACGAGCTGCCGGCCGACCACGTCGGCTTCGGCATCCCGTCCGTCACGACGCACCTCCACAACGCGCACACCGCATCGGAGAGCGACGGCAACCCGGCGAACTTCTTCGGCCCCGGCACCTGCTGGGACAGCCACTATCCGAACGTGCTCGCCGGCTTCTCGACCGATCCCCTGGGCATCGGCGATCCGACCGAAACGCTCGGCACGCTGTGGTACCACGATCACCGGCAGGACTTCACGGCGCAGAACGTCTACGCCGGCCTCGAGGGGTTTTATCTCCTCTACGACGACCTCGACTGCGACGACGAGACCAACCCGAACGGCCTGCGGCTGCCGAGCGGGAAATACGACGTCCCGCTGATGTTCAGCGACAAGGTGTTCGGCCGCGACGGCAACCTCGTCTACGACTTCTTCTCGCTAGACGGCATCCTGGGCGACAAGATGTGCGTGAACGGCAAGGTCCAGCCCTACATGAACGTCGAGCGCCGCAAGTACCGTTTCCGGCTGTTGAACGGCGGACCGTCTCGCGTCTACGCCTTCGGGTTGAGCGACGGATCGCCGATGTACGAAATCGCCAACGACGGCAACCTGCTGCCGATGCCGGTCGCCCGCGGGGTCATCACGAACCCGCTGTTGCCCGACCTCAACGACTACATCGTGACCGGCGTGGCGGAACGGCACGACATCATCATCGACTTCTCGCGCTACGGCCCGAACACGCGCGTGTACCTCGTGAACCAGGCCGACCAGATCAACGGCGCGCAGCCGACGGGCAAGATCGCCAAGACCGCGACCCCCCTCCTCCAGTTCCGCGTCGGGCAGGCGCCGGCAGTGCCGGATCAGAGCGTCATTCCGGACGCCGCCAGCCTGGCGGCGATCGGCCGCACGACGATGCGCGATCTGCCGCCGATCGATCTCACGCAGGTCGTGCAGAACAGGAGCTGGCAGTTCTCGCGCTTGAATGGCGGCTGGGTGATCAACGGCCTGATCTTCGACGCGACCGTCGTGCGCGCGGCCGTGCAGCGCGACACGCGCGAGATCTGGACGCTCCGCGGCGGCGCCGGCTGGTGGCATCCGGTTCATATCCACTTCGAGGAGCACCAGATTCTCTCGCGCAACGGCGTGCCGTTCGCGCTGCCGTACGAGGGGCGCAAGGACGTGGCGCTGCTGCGCGGTGGCGAAACGGTCGAGTGCTTCTTCCGCTTCCGCGACTGGCTGGGCAAGTACCCGATGCACTGCCACAACGTCGTCCATGAAGATCACGCGATGATGATCCGCTGGGACATGGTGGATCCGAACGCGTGGCCGAGCGTGTAAGCGTCACCCGGGCGCGCGGCACTGGCGTCGCGCGCCCGCCGAACAGGAGAGACATCATGATTTCACGCAGAGCGTGGCTGGCCACATTGTCCGCGGGGTTGGCGTCGACCGTGGCGTCGGTGCGTCCCGCCGCGAGCGCCGTGGGCGTGCCGCCGAGCACGAACCGCCGCAACTTCCCGAACGTGACGCTGCTCACGCACGAGAACCGCCACGTCCGTTTCTACGACGACCTGGTGAAGGGCAAGATCGTGCTCTTCAATTTCTTCTACACGCGCTGCGAGGGCATCTGCATTCCCACGACGGCGAACCTGCGCAAGGTCCAGGACCTGCTCGGGGATCGGGTCGGCCGCGACATGTTCATGTACTCGATCTCGCTCAAGCCTCACGAAGATCGGCCGCGCGACCTGAAGGAATACCACGACGCCTACGACGTGAAGCCCGGGTGGACGTTCCTCACGGGATCCAAAGCCAACTGCGAGCTCCTGCGTCGGCGTCTCGGCTTCGCCGACGTCGATCCGGTGCGCGATCGCGACGTCACGCAGCACAGCGGCCTCCTGGTGTTCGGCAACGAGCCGCTCGACAGCTGGACGGCGTGCCCGGCGATGGCTACGCCAACCGAAATCGCCAAAGCGGTGTCCTGGGTCGATTGGCGGTGACGGGTTTCACGACGCGATTTTGGCGCGTGTTGTGTTTCAACGCCCGCGCTTCGTACATCAAGCGCCGTCACGACCTGTCCATCATGAGTTTGATCACT
>Ga0137394_10000276_pt1 | contig 35679 bp, 46 predicted proteins | sample czobulk116metaG_FD_108278 | JGI IMG/M metagenome (GOLD analysis project Ga0137394, IMG submission 108278) | Vadose zone soil microbial communities from Angelo Coast Range Reserve, California, USA - czobulk1.16 metaG | ecosystem: Environmental > Terrestrial > Soil > Vadose zone | place: USA... | reverse complement strand
GTATATGTTTCTTCGGTTTTATTCCTGGCAGGGCCAAGACTCGTATTTTGCCTAAGCTCCTTGTAGTAAACGGAGAGCGTCGCGTTTAACATGTGTGTCCGTCATCCGTCGACGGTCTAGGAATGTTTTTCGTGTAGGACTCGTATTTAAATTGCCATTAGAAGATCCCATAGATGGTCTAGATCTAAAAATACATCAGATTCGTTCAAACAGTATCACGCATTATGTTCATCTCGTTCTATGATCTTCCCTTCGCAGCCGCAGCTCTCGCCTCGGCTCGTTGATCTTGCGCTTCCAGAGTATCCTTAACCCACCGCTCGGTGTCATCCACCGCCTGGAATGGCCGGGTCTTATAGGACATAAGGTAACCTTGCAAGCTAGCCATCGACAACTCGCGTTCGGGAATCCGCGCGGAAAATCGATCTTCATGGACGACGCTGGTGCGCGCGCAGAATGCCCAGTACCGTGATACTTGGGCGGCGGCCCACGTTTCCGATGACGTTCTTGGATACCACGGAGCGCGAGTCGAAACTCTCCCTCTGTCAGCGTGACATACACAGAGTCGCCAGATACCTCGTCCTCGCCCTCCGAGTCATCCTCCGCGACTTCCTCGGGTGCAGTCCGGGACGTAGAAGCGCTTGTATAATTCTTTTGCTTGATACCCGCTGGCGAGGGCGAAACTCGACGTGAAGGTCAATGCGGCCGGGGCGGGTCGGCGCGGGATCGAGCGTGTGGTATCGATTGGTCGTGGCGAAGAGTAGGCGACCTTCTCGCGCCGACATGCAATCGAGAGAATTGGGATCCTCGAGCTCTGTGTCAGCTGTGTCTCGAGTAAGCACGCATGAAAGCAGCATCGATATCCTCCATGCATCGCTCGGGAGGAGACGAAATCAACGAGCTCAGGGTACTGTCGTCGAGTCTGTCCTTAAAGAGAGAGATGATGTACACGTCAAGACCAAGTTCTCCGACAAGGCAATGAATGATGTAGGTCTTCCCTGAGCCAGGAGCGCCATAGAGGAGGTAGCCGCGGCGAAAAGGAATGCCTGAGACGTGTGCGCTCTAATTTTCCTGCTCACGCGTGCTTCCTTCTACTTGATTTTCTTCTCAACTGGGACGTCCGATAGATGACCGCTTGCGACCAACGTTATCGCCTGGACTGTCTCTCTCTCGTGGGCCTGCTCGAATGAATGGCGCGCGAAATGAATGGATCTTGACTGCTCAGTCATATATTGCATATCGATGCGTGTGTCCAAAAAACCTTAGCATTGATCGTTTTCCTACCCTCTATCCTGGTGGAATGATTGAACCGCATGCAGTGGTCCCTGAATGTCCATCTGGTCTTTACCCAGAGTCGTTGCCGCCGATTTTCAAGTGAAACGTGATTCCAACCCGCGTATTTCACACAGAACATGGCAAAGATATCGATCTTGTCGCTTCTTGCGGATGACCACTCTTGCCATCGCGTCGAGAACTTGAATAAGAGTGGACAGAACGGTCACGGGAAATGATTCTTAGGGGGAAATGATTTTCGGTTCATCTATAAAACTGATCAGAACCAAAAATACTGATGTAATCTGTAGGATCGACTTGGAGGTCGACTTCCAAGTTCTTCCTTTTCCCATCGGACAGATCGTGTGCCATTGCATACTTTCATCCATTCCGCTTTCGAACTCTAAAGCATCGTCACCAAGTGCGAAATTGCTGGTGCTAACGGAAAAGTCCCGGAACAGACGGAACTGAGGAAGAGAAGCGTCATCCATTCTGATCCCCTTGGTCAATTGTGTGACCGGTAGCGAAGAAAAAACTGTGCCCACCGAATGACAGATCCTCTCTCTCAAAGGTCGCCGTTATGAAGAACCGATCCACGAGACTTGCATAAGCCGAGGACAGGCGCAGAAGGGTCTCCAAGGCGCCACAGAGAAGCTTGAGGTAGTCGCGAAGGACAGAGAAAGAGAACATGAATGTGATCAGCGAGGAAAGATTGGTCGGCATCTTCGAGGCAGTATCTATCGTCCGCGTCGCTCTCTGAGTCGTTGAACAGTGAAATATTTTGGGTCTGCAAACCCGGAGCCTCGACATTGTTGTTCAACAGCATAAGAAAAGGCTGGATAACGGAAGTCAGCTGACGGAAGATGCGAGGCCATGATGTGATAACCAAGTCGGAACTGGGTGGATTGGGTCAAACCAAAATCCCGCCGTCAACGACCTTTATAATGCCCCAACTACCAACGTCTCGTTGACGATCATTTTGATTAACGAGGTACAAATCGAAGGTAATTCATCGCATTCATTCGGTTGCAGCATGCCAGTGGACGACCGTCGACTTGAAACCCTGCCAGTGCCCTGCGAGCATCGCGGTGCCAGCACAGACACCAAAGAGTGAGCCTCCAGAGAATGTATATCCGGACAAAATCTGCCCATAACCCATCATCGCCAAGAGGTCGGGCCTGCGGTAGCCAAAAATCCAGAATTCCAACCAGGCCACTTGCACAGATTGCGAGCGCAGGAAATGATAGGTCTAGCTTCGGCGCGCTGAGTAGGGCTCTTGCTACTCGGGACTTCCAACCGCTATGCTGTTGTGTCGACCTCAAAGGCTGAGACTGGCGATGCGCATGTCGGCTCCTTTGTGAGATGACTGAATCGGTTCGTGTGAAGTGGTTCACTGCATTGACCAAGACCCGAAATGGAAACAGGTCAACCCTCCCAATAAGGCTTTCTACGCTACGTAGAGGTCGCTCAGCACCCTGTACTGTACCAACCCATCGTTTGTTGCCAAGTCTCGCCCTTTCTGCTGCAGAAGGCACCGCGTCTACTTTTTCGAATGGGTAATAATCCGACAGAAAGGTCTCTCACATCGTTGGAACTTACACATGTTCTCTGTGAGCGTCCAACCCGTGTTCAAAAGACCGTGACGCTGTCTGATTGTTTGATGGCCGCATAGACGATGATTCCTCGTATGTTTCCCTCGCAATGGCCCTCGTCACCCTTTCTCCCATTCTACTCATGGCAAGTCGCAGGGTACACCCGACAGCGCATGTCTGACAAACAACCAGGCTTCATACGCTGCCCTAGCCGTCTTCACGCGTGAGATAACCGTCATCAACATGTGGGCGGGCCAGTTCTTCTGCGAGGCATTCAACCTGATCATCAAACGCATGGTAAAGCAGGGGCGTCCTCCAGGTACGTGGGCAACATCCTTGAAACTGCCTGGTGTCAAAATCGATGTGACACCCCCCCTTCCTCAGGTAGTGTGGGCAACGGCTACGGCTTTCCCTCTTCTCATAGCCAGTACATGGGATACTTTGCGACTTTCCTGATCCTCCATATGCATTTTAGACACAAATTCACCCCGAGTGGCTTTTGGGTCATAGACCAGACTGCCCGACCCTCGGGATGTATCGCTGTCATTACATGGGCCGGCATCGTCGCGTACACGAGGTATGGACTACTTTTCTTGAATGACACCGGTTATTCCTGACCTTTTCCCCCTAGATATCATCTATCGTACCATTCGGTCTCGCAGATACTCTGGGGACTGTCCATTGGCATCAGCTTCAGCATCGTCTTTTACCTCGTCACTGAACTGATTCCAACTCGGAGACCAAACTCGTTGCTTGGGAGAATACGGACCGGGCTTTTGACGAACCCCATATCTGTGTGGTTGCGAATACGAGATGGTTGGGGAGCGTGGCCTGACGGTGGGTGGGAGGAACAATGGCAGCTGTGGAATCGGGAATGGAGAAGGCGGACAAAGTCGGGACTGCACGTCAATTAGCTTCTTGTTACACAATCCTAGTTTTTCGTGCAACTGTTGAGTACTTGAGGCATGTAGAGATCATGGTCAGACCCCAAGCGCTGGGTTAAGGTTCGTGTGAGTAGTTGACTGCGGTCGATGCGCCATGCATTGTCCAGGATGAGGTTTCCTGTGCTCCGTAGGTCTATGTCTAGCTCCGTCTCCACCTCTCCCTCGTCTCGTATTCCTGTGTTCACCACAATCAAGGATTGCAGACTGTGGAGGAATGACGCTTTCGAGAGCAGAAAATCTGTGGGATTTGTACCCACCATGGGAGCGCTCCACGACGGCCATCTATCACTCGGTGCGTAAGAAAATCACGACGTGTTGACAACACGGACGATTCACATGTTCATTAATTTTCGCATAGTGAAGCGCTCACTCGCGGAGAATGAGTTGACCGTAGTGTCTATCTTCGTCAATCCAGCGCAATTCGCGCCTCACGAAGACCTCGCGACATACCCGCGTACACTTCCGCATGATCTCAACCTTCTCTCCACGCTCGAGTACCAGCCAACGGACCCTCCTGGTACACTGCGCACACCTTCGGCTGTATTCGTGCCTTCCGTGAAAGACATGTATCCCTCGGGAATCAGCCAGGACGCCTCGCAACAAAAGGGCACGTTTGTCGAGGTCAAGGGTTATGGGGAGCAGATGGAAGGACGCAGCAGACCCACCTTTTTCAGAGGGGTGGCCACAATTGTGACGAAACTGTTCAATATTGTCCAAGTGCGTAAAGTTTCGCCAGGGGCATTTTGTGCGGGCCCGGACTTTCAACTGTCCCTCAGCCGACGAACGCGTACTTTGGTCAGAAGGATATCCAACAAGCACTCCTCCTGCGTCGCCTCGCCGGTGATCTGCACCTCTCCCATCCAACACCTGGTCACCTACGCATCATCCCAACCACTCGCGATCCCACAGACGGCCTCGCTCTGTCCTCGCGTAATGCATACCTCACCCCCGCCGAGCGCCAACTTGCTCCCGCACTCTACGCGGCTCTCCAGTGCGCTGCTCGGGCATGGGAAATCGGTGCAAGAAAACAGGAAACAGTACTGAGCGCGCTTAAACGATTAGAAGAAGCCAAGCACGAAGGAGAAAAACTTGGTATCGAAATCAGGTTAGATTACATCGAGATGAACGACCCAGATACCTTCGATGTTCTAGGCGAGGGGCAAGTACAGCGATCTGATGGCGCACCAGTGATCCTTAGCGGTGCTGTATGGTTAGGACGGACGCGGCTGATCGATAACCTAATCTTGGGCAACCTGGAAGGAATTATCGCAACTTGATGTGAGCTTTTTCGTATTTCAGTAGTAGATTCTTAGGTTCACCATCTAGGACCTGTTCTCGACAGTGCCACTTGTACTGTTTGGACCCGTGCTGCCCGGATCAGTACCAACGAGGTTCTTCAACCAGGGACCACATATGTTGGGAACCTGATTCATGTCCGCGGTGGACGACTGACTGTCCAAGGGTCACCTGTTCACCCTAATATCGGCGTTGTTGGGGTGTACAAATTTTTTTCAAGGGGCGGGGGTCGAGTGACCACTAGGGGTGGTACACTGATGGTACCTTCACAGAATTGAGGTCAGGAACTCTGGCCTGTAACGAGTTACCATGTTGGCAGTCACGATGCCAGGACGCGCTCGTGCGCTTGCACCTGTATTTATTGCTTCGACGACTACAGTACCTATCTTGGTTACAGGCCCATGCTTCCTTGACCCAGTATCAGCCTCTATATATCTCTCGCCTGTCATGCCCCAGGGCAATTCGCCACTGGATGGGTACCCATCTGTTAGTAGTTGTGGCCAAGCTTGGTTGATAAAAATCACTGAAGATGATGACGATTGAGCGGTAGGGCCATCGATAACTTTCTGCAGAAAGGACTTTACAGATGGCCGAGATCATGATAACTCGGCAATATATCACAACGGCAAGTCGTCCCGGATAGCCGCCAGCTATATAAGACCCCCCGCTTAGGGCTACAATTGCGCGCATGCCTTTATCCCATGATTCCATCCAGCGTTATTACTGAGTGACACCCCATCCAGCCGACATGCCTTTCCTCAAAGTTTGCTGTCGATTTACTTTTTTCCAAGACACACGCGGCTAGGCAGCTCCTTACCCCTTTCATTTAGGTTGTATCATCAGCCATCTACAAGTTGCTGGTACAGACATTCACCCACAGCGCGAGGGGAAATGGAATTTCAAAAAGTGCGAAAATTGTACCACGGTTTTCGCACCTTTTGAAATTCATTTCTCCTCGACGACCCCGTGTTGCAGTGCGTGAATGAGTAAAGATGCGATTTCGCTGATTTGGTTTGAGCATGCAGGACAAGTCCGGTCATGAGAATTTCGTTCATTCTGTACTCTCATCGGGCGCTATCGATTGTCATCGTTAGACGAATTGCCACCCCATCTGCTTTTGTGTCCCTTCTCGCAACAGTACCTTTTTTTCTTTCTTTAGTCCATTAATGTCTGCTTGGGGTGGGAGCAGCACACCCCGTGCGAGCCTACCTTGGAGCCTTGGGCTCCTCTTAAGGCAAGGGTGGGTGGGCTGTCCCGCCCCGGAGGTACAGAACCTCCATGTAGGACTACACTGGCTCGGAGATATAACCAATACTCTTTACTTTATCAATGCTGTCCATGGGGAACTCATTTCAGAAATGCGAGAATTGCACGACTCAAATCTCGCATATCTGAAATGCACTCCTCTCAATGGTTTCGTGTTCGTAGCACGTCATGTTGGGAATATATATATCGATTTGTTCTATCTCTAAAAGTGGGCCCAAGTAAGCATAGGTGGTCGTTAGTCGATCGTATCTTTCTGCCTTTATCTACAACAACCGTGACGATGGTTTCATCACCACTAGAGAAACGCACTACGATGGTCTCAACTGGCCGCTTACCTTCAAGCAGGCTCCTCGAACTGAGCAGTTCTAGGCCCTTCGTCCACCAGGCATGGATCATTATGCCGTCAGATCTGGTCGCTATTCACGTCAGAGCGTGCTGAAAGTCAGGTCGACGTCGCGTTCCCCTTTGATTGTGAACTCCAAGCGGTGTTCAGCAACCTCGAGACAGACTACTACACGTCGCGTACCCCGCTCGCCGAGATATACGGGTCACTTCGCACGTACGGCCAAGAGCCTGGCCTCGCCAAGTATGACGCTGTCGTAATTTTATCTGCTGATGTGACTCTAAAAAAACGCCACAAGCGACGCTCAAGTTGCGAGTACCGGAACATTTCTCCCCGATGCGTGGTCCTGCTCGGAGGGAAGCGTGGTCCTTAACACCGGGAAGGAAACCTTCCAGGCCCTAGGTCTACCGGGTGCTAAACTATCAGCACGCATGCCTGGAGCCCCGGAGCAGCACCGTAAGCACACGTTTTACGATCCATATTTCGAGCCCACGTCCCACCATTGACCAGTGATCGACATCTCGCTGAACACGCCGGGCACAAACATTCGAAGCCATGACTTTATGCTAGATTCGTTTACGCGATGGGATCGATCACGCGAAGGATCGGGCGAAGGACAGTGGGATTTTGCGTTTCACGTCTCCCAACCTGGTGCGCAACCATGATTTGCGTCTTGTTGGCTCAGCTGTGAATCGCTTGTTCGTTCACACCAGACAAAGGGACGGGTCCGCTTTCGCCCTCTCGTGCCCAACGCCATGAAGTCAAGCCTGTCATCCAAAACATCCACAACGTCTGCATTCCGACCTCCGCCGCTCTATCCCCGCGTCCGAATCCACGCTCGACCTCGATCGGAGGTAGAGGACGCTGTGACTCATCCCATGGCGAGAGGCCCCCGGATGCCGACGACAACGATGCGATACAAGATTGGAATGAGAAGGCTAGCTCGTTGTTCGAATGGATCGGGATGGTGAATATTGGCGCACAACGGCACGTTCCCTTGTTGAGTCTTCCTTGTGGAGTTGATCGACATGCGGCCTAGATTACAAGCCAATGACCGAGTAGATCCTTACGTAGCCGTTTACTCTCCGCCAGTTCCATTCACCGTTGATGACATGGTGCATATTCGATGGCACGGTTTCCTGACGCCTCGATTTGTACAGAGGGTAATCGATACGGCAACGTGCGTCGCTACCTTTTGTCTCTTTGTGGATGAGGTGCGAACTCGTACAGAACGCTTCTGTCCAGGCAAACGTCGACACCCCCAGGCATCGCTTTCATTGGTCTAACCATCCATGGCTCTCCTTGGGTGCCAGTGCTAACACCGAATCGGATTCCGAGATTGGAAGGGGAGGACACTGCTTCTGTTATCCTTGCCCCCTATGGCGCAAGTAATGCGATGACCGAGTCTGCGAGTGCCAGTGAGGAGGACAGCCCCACTGGCAGCTGGGTAATGCTGGAATCGATAGGCAAATGGGATTCAAGGTTCGGATAACGCCGACGGTCAAAGTGCGGAATTAGAACACAACAATGATAACAATAATTATTTTTAGTTTAGTTTTTTTTGTGGAATTTGGCGTGAAGTTTTGCCGTTGTCTTCACCAGTGGTGATCTCGTACAAGCTCACTCTCTTTTCTCTTCAACTCCCTCACCCTCTTTCCTCTCTTCCCAATCTCTTCTTCTTTATTTTTAGTCTTTAAAAATGGGACGTACGTTCTCCCCTGCCGTCACCTCCGCCCCCGTCATCGTCGATCCGGACCAATCCCACGATGAGATTTGCCCTCACTACCCTCGCTGGTCCTACGAGAATGCATGGGATCCCGACTCGGATGCTTTTTTCAAGGATGCGGTGTACGAGGCGTTTGTCCCCGCGCTTCCCTTGGAGCCCGTTACTCCAGTCGAGAGCAGCGACGGGTCCTCTCTCGACTTTAGCGGGCGCGGGACACCTGCCGAGCTGCCCCCCGTTCACGGGCAGATCTCCCCTTCGAATCAAGATATGGAACTGTGGCTCGAGAGTGCTTCGACCGGCAGTAACGTAGCAGCCGTCAGCGGTCTCCCTCCGATCCCCACCCCGCGCCGTCACTCGACCTCCGAACTTCGACGTGGCGTCCCGCCGCAGCCCCACTTCGTGTCCTCCGCTGCATTTGAGCGATTCTACACCCGCCAGCTCAATCGCGCGCGCGATTCGCAGCAACAGCAGCAGCGATTCCCTTCGATGGTGACGGACGGCGACTCGGACGCGGATGCCCCCGTCACTTTGCGCCCCGAGGGAGTGGGCTTGCGCACGTCAGAGATCTCTCCCATCCAGCTGTCCTCATCCCAATCCCGAGCAGCCATCTCGATTGCGTTGCAGCAACAGCGACATCACCCACACCTTGCGCGATCCATCACCCCACCCCCCGCATCTCCGCCGTCGGTCCAGGTCCTATCCGCGACGCCTGGCGGAGAAGTGATTCAGCCTTCACCCCCTCCCAGCGTATCACCGCGCACCTACAATTGGACAGCTGCCGCGCACTCCGCGCCCGAGTCGCCGACTTTGCCGTCACGCATTCGCGTGACTCCCGCGCGTTGGCCCGTGTATTGATACTGACCCATGGTAAAATCGGCACTGCACGTGACACAAAAACTATTCCTGGAATCACCACCTCAAATCTCGTCCTCAAACGTGCTTCATCTCCTGACCAGTGGATCACGGTTCGATACCAAAAAATGCACATGCTTGTGCTTGCTTTCCTGTCATTCGCTCTCCCTGACCTATATCTCACTGAATATCTATCGAACGTTCTTTGTGTAGATCTCTCGGCTTATAATTATGTCGCCTTTCTCCTATGCGTCATGGGTTTTATACGGTAGTGACCATCTGCTCAATCGGCTGGTTTCATAGAACATACCCTACTTGTTGCGACAGCTACGGTCCTTTCGTCTGCGCTGTCAGCCAGCTGAGCTAATGTTTCACCTTGAATCTCGTAGAGTTTATCGGTTGTACTTTGGCTGTTATGTTCTCCCTCCACGGAATGTATTGGTATCGCTCTCCAACTATCATTGCTTGAGCTCTCCGACACTTGTGAGTGTCCGTTCCTCGGGCTTCAGTCATCGTGCTGTTCAAGTTACCATGAGATTTCATTCTCGTCGTGACTACGTGAACGAGACTACAACGGATTCTTAAAGTTCCCGACGCGAGTACATGCATCGCCGTGACAGAATGGTGACCAGGATGAGCGCGAGAACACTATGCAGGGAGTGCCCAGAACATCGATGAACTGCCAGTGCTTCCAATCTCTCGTCGAGGATATTTCTTCCCGATTTATTGTTATGTGTATGTTGGTTTTCATGTCACTAATTTGGGCCTCTCACGCCCGGGCATTCCCCCTTGAAAGAAAGTGATCTGCTTGTGTCAGGCTGACGACGCGTACACGAGCGAGAGTAGGGATTCTCAGGTTTGTCAGCAAACGCCGTCGGCGGACATACACTTGTACGGCAGTACCATACTATCATGATTCCTAACAATATCTCGTCGTTATGCATTTCATCAAAGAAAAAAAGTAATCGACTGTAGAGCTAGTAAAGGGATAGCGTGATGGAGACTCACTGGTGAGCTCAAAGGTCTGCCACATTCACCACGGCGTTGGCAAAAAAAACACTGGCTGGATTTTGCTCTGCGCGGTTCTGAATGCCGCGAGCGAGCGAGCGAACGAGCGCAGCTTGTGCGCGCTTTTCTTCGTAATGACAGTACCTCTGACCTGGATTCCGAGAGAAATCCCACCTTTTCTTCCCGGCGCGCAGCTGTGCGTGGCTGTTCCACGGTCATTTCGCTCGAGTTCCGACTGGATCTCTTTCGTTTCTCGTCTCCAAGCGAACCAATGAGAAGGACAGATGCGTTCAAAGAAGCTCAACCGAAGCGTTGCACGCACCAACAGCTTCAACGAACGTACCGAGCCTTTCCTTTACTAGCCATGTTCCTTTCAAACGTTGCATGAGACTCGTAATCGCGTGATAGCCGGTTGTTATCTCCCAAATAGGTGAACGAACCAGAGCAATAGTGATCGATACGTTGGAGGCACTCCGAGGAAACAGGTATGGATACATTGCATAAGTGGCAGTAAAGAGATAGCGGATCGTAACGACGGGCAGTTCGGAGGAATTGGATGGGCGGCGCTCAGCCGCATCGATGGGAACTGGTAACGCATAGCGTAGCGAGGTGCGGCGCATCATACGATGTAGCGCAGCCACGGGTAACACAATAGAGAACACCGGTCGCTCTCTCCCCCTAAGAAACGGCGAGGAGTGGGTACCCACCGGTAGCTGCATTCGCGCAGGGGGAGAAATAACCCAAAGAGAGATCGAAAATAGGGGATCTAGCGTTTTCTCTCCATTCTCCATTCTCCATTCAATTGCCCTTCGACTCGGACACTATCTTCAATGGGGCAACCACTGGCATAACACGGTCGACGAAGATATTGGGCCGGTGGAAAAGCCAGATACCATGCACTGATCCGAACGATGTGCAATCATGGTTCTGATCTATGAGATTTCGGTGAGAGTGAGTCAATGATCGATATGATCAATTGATTGTGTAACTGTTCCCGCGCTTGACTACAAAGTCCGAAATGAGCGACCCTGAGTACCGTGACGTACGATCGATGCATACGATGCATACAGCACTTCAGCAACCCTCAGCAAGACAGAGACAGAGACTCGGACAAGGAGACTCATCCCCGCCCAGTGCTCGGCGTAAATTGCGCGTTGCGTATTACGGTGCCGGACGATGGTGTGTCATCACGGCCCATCAGCGGATTGCCTTTGTTCTGAGCATCATAACAAGTCCGCGATGGCCCTGGAGGCGGTGTTTGGGTATTCCAACATACCAAATGCGGAAGACGCGGATGCAACTACTGATGGGGTCGTTTCCCGAAGCCAACCTCGGGCCCCAGGAACATGAATCGATACGTACAACCCAACCATTGCAATTTGGGAAGGCGCTTTCAGTCGAGGCGCAACTTTTTCATTGGAATCATTCCGAGAGAGATTCCGAGCGGAGTCATCGATCACGGCTCAGTGAGATCATGATGGCTCGGAGGCTACTCTCGTACTAGCTCGCACAGCCTATGACAAGGAAAAAAAGACTGGCCAGCGGCATGAGAGGTATTAGGACGCAAAACTTTGCGGTCTTCGGATATGGCCTTTAGTTGGTATGTTGTATGGCCTTTCTGTTATTTCCTCGACTGGTATGTACCTTATTCATGCCACTGTAGTCACGGTCATGTCGTTCTCCGAGTCCTCTAAGATGCGCAAAGTTTGGTCATTATGATTAGTCTCTATCTCAATCCCCCTTACTGCACAGAGCCTCAAAACTTGCCGATTTGCAGTGTCCACTGTACTTGTATCCGTAGCTGTAGTTAAAAATGGCTCCAGTAAGAGCCCATATTTTGTAACGAGCTTGACTCACTCGCTCATCGCTCGCCCAGTCGCCCATAATCTCTTACCACCGAGTCCTCACCATTTGCATCGAGCCGGGTCGGTTGGCATATTCCGTCCTCCTTGACAATGCCCTTAACTTGCAGGAGGCCGCAGACCGGAGTCGGATATTCGAAGGAGGAGTGGCCCTCGGGATGAGGGTGCATTTTCAGGACGAAGTCGGCAACCGAAATGTTGTTTCCTGGATATAATATTAGTAGTCAGACTAGACGACCTTGGTAAGATAGATCGAAATGTACTAAGATAAACAATGTTGCCCTTGAAACCGTTCCAATCAATCTTGTCATGGTAGAGATCAATCAGAGCCCAATCCTCCTTGAATTTCTTGGGGCCGGTACCGACGGAAATCGGAGGGGCGTAGACGACGTAACTGAGCATGCCAGTGTGCTGGTTCAGAACTTGTCTACATCTTTTCCGCCTTCGTCAACTTGCCCTCAAACTCCTGGCGCGCGTCAGCTACCGTGGCGTCCTCACCCGTCCTCACCTTCAACGGCCTCCCCCAACGCAGCAAGCACCTTCTTGTACAGATCGACAAAGATAAGCTCGTGCCGGATCTCGTGCATGCATCATGGCCTCGAGGGCATCTGGGTAGGCTTTGCTGCTGAGGATAAGAACCTCATGAGGCTGGCTGGCTGGCTGGCCGCGCCCTCTTGCGTGTGTAGAGCCCGTTACGGTGTGCGCTCAGCGGGAGAGGGACGTGGCGGGCGGTCAGGAGGAAGACCCGGTTGCTTTGGCCACAGAGGTACAGAGCACCGGTGCCCTCGAAGTGAGGAGTGGTAGACCGGGTGAAGATGGACTCCCTGAAGGCGATCTCGACATCGGGGAACTAAGCATCAGTAAGGATCCTCTTGCAGCCGACGGCGGACCAGCTTCCCCTTTTTCCTTGGCAAAGTGGACAGGATTGGTGGTTGACCTTGAATTCAAGGGAATCAATGTTCACCTAATGTGTGCCACACAGCTCAGATTGGGTGGTTGCAGACATGCCTGCAGTGGCCTCCCTCAGCACATGTTCAGTTGCACCTGGGGGCCCTTCAGGCTTATTGCAAGCCTGTGTGACAGATCATAGTATTGGTTTTACCGAATATGGGAATGAGTCACGCGATCACGGCAAAGATCGCCATACACACTCTGAGCCGACTACCATAACGACTTGTGGGATGTCTGCGCCATTATCTCTTGACGAAGAAGCCCGTCTCTACACAACCAATGCTGAACGAGAGAAATACGAGTCTCTTGCAACCCTTTATGGCATCGTTGTCGCCCTGGATTATCTGGAACGCGCATACGTCCGGGACTCGGTGACAGCTGCAGAGTACGTCGTCGTTCTCGATCCATCGGCAATGCATTAAGGGTTGGGCGCTAAGAGGTACTCTCCCGCATGCACTCGATTGCTATCGCAATATAAGACCATGTTCAAGCTTGTCAGTGATGATGTGCCGAGTATTGAGCAGTTCATGAGTCGATACCGGGTAAGTGATCCCATTCTCTGTCACCCATTCTCTGTCGTCCAACTCATATCGCCTACTTCCCCGAAGATGGATCTTCCCGCGGCGCTTCACCGCCTCAAGGTCGGGGTTCCAGCGACTGTTGAGCACTCGAGTGAAGCAGGTCCGGAGACCGGAAAATGGGTCGCTGAGACGACACAAGTATAGCTCTTCATTTCGTCCCTGATACCCTATGCCAATAGCTCCTCAGAACTTCATTACCTTTATGGACGCTCTCAAACTACGCATGCGTGCCAAAGATCAGCTACACCCCATCCTTCAAGAACTGGTCACTGGCTACGCACGGTTTAAAGGAAGTAAAGATTGGGAGGGCCGAAGCAAAATGGTTGGGTGGTACGTCTTACCATGGATTCTAGTCCCACATATCCTTTATCCTTCACTAAAGGTTGATCACGCTTAACGGGATGAAGGCGTCAGAGGAGATCACCGAGGAGCAATCAAGACAGGTACTCATGGCGTCGCCAGCCAAGAAACTTTGCTAATCATTCACCTTCTAGCTGATGTTTGACGTGGATCACGCTTACGCAGAGTTCTTTAGGAGCCTCAGCAGCAAGGATAGCACCCAATAGTGTTAGTGGTTCTGTCTTACTGCCGGTCTGTAGAATATATGCGTAGTTGTCACTGTGAAATGCAAGTCATGATTATGTCATCGACGTCTCAACACCCTTCACCCGTCACTAGCCAACCATAAACGATGTCCAACTCGACCGTCACCAAGGCTAGACGTCGCGTTCGACGCAAACATACTTTTATGCGCTCAAGAAGACTTCTTCTGCTCCCTCTAGCTCTGGTATTCTTGGTATTCTTCATCTTCAGACGATACGCCAGCCATCCACCCGACCCCTTCTCAGTGAAATTTTATTTTCCTGGATGGAAGACCCACCCAGTTGTATTAGACTCTCACACTACGCTTGACAATCAGCAGGTCTACACCTTTGGTCCTCTGTATTTGCTCGAGCTTGGATCTGCCAAGATGGTTTCTAATTCGTCAATCACTGCCGTTCTCCCTGTTACGGTGACGAGCGCCCGATCTCTGCAGCTGACCATCACTGGCTTGCTCGGGTTTCAGTCAGCCATCCAAGAAGTCGTCATACTTTGTCCCGAATCATTGTTATTCACAGCCCGATCATCCATTCGGCACACAATTTCCTCATATGGCCAAGCCCTGTCCACGTTGTTGACCCTGATACCCTATGCTCATGCGACTTGCCCTGTTAACGCTCTGATTGAAACTGCATTCTACGTGTCCACCGACTGGACGCTGTTCCTGCGGGATTCGGGCCTCCGAAAAGTGGACAAGGCAGCCCGCTCGCTACTCCTTGATCCACCGGATGTGACGTTCCCTCTTGGTTTTGGGGGCTTTTCCCATCACAACTCTGAGGGTCAGAATGAGATGTGCCTCACTTCCTTGGCGTTTCATCGCCCTGCAGACTTCCTCGTTCCCCCTTTTGTGCTACCGAGCGTCACGTTTTCTGACGTTAACGCCCTTCCGGATCTCACACTTGACTCATGGCCTGCGCTTGGACGCTGGGTGTCAAAGAAACGGTCGGACGCCATCGGTGGCGTCATCGTTAGCTTGGACTCGGCTGCGAACAATTGTTTTGAAGTTTATTCGGACGCCCAGAACACAGGCAATGGGCAGCGCTTATCAACGCTTCCCATCGATGCCTATCACTCCCGCATCTTTAGTCCAGAGCCGTCATTCTCAAATTCCGGCAATCAAAGATCTCAGGGCCATTTTGGAATTTTCTTTCCTGCACTAGACGACCTTACTGCGTTCTCCCAAGTTGCATGTGCTCTAGTGTTCCGTGGGCATCGCCTGGATATTTTCCTCTACACAGAAATAGACCTGGGCCAGGCATTCATTTCTATGAATGCATGTGCCTTGCATTACCACTCGAGATCTTCTACAACTACAGCTGGTCTAGGACAGGGTGTCTCATCCTGGATTTCCCGTTTATCTGATCCACTCGATGTGGTCATCGCTCTGACAGCGGAAGACGAATTTACTGCTTCTCTACTTCTTGCGGTAGAAACTTCCAAACACGCTGCAGCTACAGTAGTTCGTCTCCCTCGTGAAGATCTCATCTACTCTGACTGGATGGGTGCCTTATCACTCGTGGAATGGCAAAGTGCATTTTTATCAATCTTAGTTATGGTGCTGCTCTGACTCTCGTAGATTGGAATGTGCCTCGCATTGATATCAGCATCATTACGAACGACCGGCCGCATTCCCTGTCGCGACTGAAACACTCCCTGGAGAACGCCCGCTACTTTGGCGATACTCTTGACCTCCGTTTGAACATGGAGGACTCCGCGGATCCACTCACCAAACAGCTAGCAGGTGGCTTCAGGTGGAGACACGGCGCTGCGTTTCTGCACCACAGGATTACACACGGAGGCTTGTTGACCTCTATCGTAGAATCTTGGTATCCGCATTCAAATGATTCATACGGTCTGATCCTGGAGGATGATGTGGAAGTTTCGCCATTATTCTATGCGTGGCTAAAGCTAGCACTTCTTCGCTACAGGTGAGGCATCGTCGTCGGAAGCTTTTCTTTCCTCAATCATGACGGTAATTCCAGATATGGCAACATAAACGACAGATCGCCGCTACTTTTTGGCATAAGTTTATATCAGCAAAAGAATCTCGAACTCCATATCGAGGGGCGGAAGCCCTTCGATGCTCGCTGGCTATTCAGTAGTGCCGCTATCGCTCCGCCAAATACGCCATATCTCTCCCAGATACCTTGCAGTTGGGGCGCTGTCTACTTCCCGGAACATTGGCGCGAGTTCCACACCTACGTGACTCGCCGCCTAACCGACCCATCACTCTCCTTGAAGGAAGACGTCGTTCCAAATGTTCGTTCGAGCAGATGGCAACGCTCTTGGAAAAAATACTTCATTGAGATGGTCTTTCTGCGCGGCTATACTATGCTTTATCCCAACTATGCCAATTTCACTTCGCTGTCGACAAATCACCTGGAACCTGGCGCCCACGTGAAGCGCCGGCCACGTGCCGTATTTGATAAGAAGCGTGGGCTGTTCGACCTTCCTCTCATACCCCTCCCTGATGCGAATGTGTCGTCTGAGGTTCCCTCCAGGACAGGGTTACTCGACTTGCCCGAGAATGAAATGCCCGCGTGGGATGCGTTACCGGTGCTAGATCTACATGGATCAGTCGTTTCAGAGGAATCGGTCGTCGACAGGGGCCAAGCTCGCCGAACTGAAGTATTCCGGTGCACGGACACGGACCCACCCATACCATATGATGCATTGTCTTTGTTGTGTCTGTGACATCCAGCCTTGTGGTTCATCATTATTATCCGTACAGCTTTTTTTCCCGTTTCAATATTCCCAGTTTGTAACGTTTCCACGATGTCAACTGTTCTTGATACTAGTTGTTTGGTAACGGGTCGTCCATGATGCCCACCTGAGTGTCAAATCGGCGGTTGATGGTTCATAGAACGACGTAGGAGTTATGACGCCGTGGAGGATTCGGAGCTGTTCCTTCTGTTGGAAAAGCGACTAGGATGCAGTGTTACTGTAGGTAGTAAAGGTGTCGTAACTAGGCGAGGAAAATTGTATGCATTTCTAGAATTCTAGTGTCAGGATATTTTCAAGCTCAAGCGGGAAGCTCTTACCATGCGCTGCCCTTACATGCCTGCTGAGCGCTGAACCTTCACACTACTACCAGTCTGGTGATGGCCCAGTAGTGCATCACAACCTTCTCAAGGCATTGATGACCGGGTGTGATGCTTTACTGCGACAAGCATCGTCCTTGAAGATTTTTTGGATGTACTGGTGCAATGCGCTTGATACTGGAAGGGATGCTTCGTTCCTTTTGCGCGACGTGCATGTGCAGTGCGGGCAACCGGTGGTACCGTGGTGCGTACCTTGCGACGATTGCATGGTTCACGTTGAAAAAAAAAAAAGGGGGGGGGAGATAGCAGACAGTGATGGATGACACAGGAGTACGGAGGATGTAAGATGCATGATGATGACCATGGTGGGTGAGTGGCAGTTTTGATGTCCACTTTCCGGGGAGGGAGGAGGATGTTCGTTGGGGCGCCTTTGTCCCAGCGCCGCGTGGGAATTTTCTGGTTTGGGTGGTTCAGAATGGGCGGAGAGCTATCCGTCCGCGCGGCATGGGTGGGGCTGAAGGAGAACATGTGGAATCCCAACGTATATTACTCCCAGACACGACATAACAGTATAGGGTATAGTAAAATGGCCCAGAACAAAATAAACAAGAATTTATGCGGGAACGGGATAACCAGGGGCCGATGGACTTGGGAAGGAAACTTGTAAGATTGGCATCCAGCCTCCAGCGGAGACTTGCACTGTACCAACGATGATGACGTTGTTACGGGTGATTCCTCCAGGTCCTACCCTCCAGTTGGGATCGCGACCGACGGAGGTGGTTGCCGCGCTCTATAGGACAAGAATAAGCGGATCCATCAGTTTCACAGCACGGTCTCCCAAAAGGTGAGAGAACAAAAAGCCGTACCGTGAGAAATCTGTCAACGACGCCGGCAACGAGCTTCGCAAACCTTTCCAAGGTGATCTCATTGCGATGTCGCGTTTGATCCCTGATCTGTATCTGGCGCTCCCACGATTCGTATCCTGGCCACTGCAATGCGACGATGCTTAATGTCGGAAACCAAGTCGGAGTAGAAAAAAAAAAAAACGAGGGGGAAGGGAGGGAGTGAGGGGTAAGGGGAAAAGAGGAACTTACGGCAATGCGAATCTGGGTAGAATGGCCACCCCCAAGAGGAGCAGCGCTGTCGGCGCGACGCAGCGACGCCGTGTCTCCGACCGCTGCCCGCGGCAATGGCAGGCCAATGGCGCCGTTATTCTGAACGAAAAAGACGGGCATGCGCAGACTGGCCTGCTCGACGTACCGACGCCAGTCGGACTGGTTCGGTGGGGTCCAGATCTTCTGTGGGACAACGTGGTAGAGGGGGCCGAGGGGCAGGCCCGGGGGGATAAAATCCAAGAGCCAGAGCGGGTGATCGTTGTTGGCCAGGGCATCGCAGCGGGTGTCGCCGACGGACGGCCGCTGGACCATCAAGGCGTTGGACCATCCGGGCACGTTCCCGATGAGACAGACCTCCCTCGCGTTCATCTTGAGGAGGGACTCGATGAAAAACGCTGCGTCCCGCTCTCCGAACATCCGCACGAGGAACCCGTCGCTGCGGACGAAGGCGATAGATCCGTACATGATGTTCTGGTAGCTACTAGGCGAGTGGGGGTGTCGAGAGGGGGGACCTTGGTTGGGGTACGACATTCAATTGTGGATGGAGGGGGAAGGGCTATGTATATATATGCGTGCGACCGTTCTTCTGAGAGTACGTCAGCTGAGGGAAGGCAGGAGGGATGAGGGGAAGAGATATCTGTGTTGGGGGTCTCAGTGAGAGGTTCGGAAGGGGGGGGGGATCTTGACCTCTTGTAGTGTGCCAGTTATGTGTGTAGTGTGTTTACCACGCGACTAGTCCTCATCCTCATAGTACGTGTACTTGTGCAACGCAAGAAGCAGGCGCCTTCCGGCAGGCCGACTACGATCATCTTGCTATGCACGACCTCGCACCGTATCTGCTTGTGGCACCGCTATTGTGGCACGCTATGGGCAGGGAACGTCGCGCCGATTTGGGGCGCCCGGCGTCTCGTTGGCGAGGCCACCCGTTTGGGAAAGTGGGAAATAGACGCCAGGAACTTGGAACCGTGTAGACGAGTCAGAGCTCCGCGGAACTCGGCATGCCTTTCCAATGGGAGGGAATGTAAGGGTCGAACCTTACGCCTGGGCCCTGCTACAGCATGTTCTGATGTTCGGCGATACGCAGATGCATACATGCTCTTTCGGAAATACGAGTCAGAACAACTACCCCAAAAAAGGAAGCGGTGAAGGACAAGGACGTTTCACGCAATCCTGTGGTCCTTCGGCGCTCTAGTGGTGCGATGCCTCAGGCGCACAGACACCCGGTGAGTGAGATTTTACAGATAAGGCATTATGAAAAGTCACAGATCCTGCAAGCCAGAGACACCTCAAAATTACTGCCCTTCGTGGCGGTCTCTAAACATATTGCCTGTCCTCAACCATAGAAACAACACCGCCATCATATCGCGACTTCGACATCATCACCGTAAGTCGCGCTGTGGTTGTAAAGGGTTGCCAGCACACCGCGTCATGGATAACATACGGAATGGCTGTGTCGGGGCGCTGCGGAGCATCTTAATGGCCCCTCCCCACGCTGTTTTCAGGAAAATCATCGGAACACACACCGGGAAAAACCGCCATTAACGCATCGTTGGTCTTTCTTTCTTACGAAGGAAGTGCAAGTCCCCATCAGCACCGGGCGGGGTTTTCAACGGTTCTAGTTCCCAGAATATGAAGCGGATACGGATATCGACAGTGTAACTTACGTCTACGGTTTAGCGCAGAGTCACCGATTTAGATGCTGATCTGCGAGCTGTCCAGGCCAAGGGCATGTAAGAAGAGGTTAACGTTCCCGAGCTTAGCACGTCGCTCGTCCTCATCAGCGACCCAGCCTTTATTCGCACTTGCGACATTCTCGAGTACCATCTCGCGTAGTGCCGTGACAAGCGCCTGTTGCTGCTCATTTGTCGCGTGCAGGGCGAGGGCTGCGAGGAACTGCCACACAGGCTGATCGAGGGCTTCGGTGTGACGGTTTGGGGGGACGGAATTCGCCGGGAGAGAGGCCAGTGCAGCGGCCATACGGGTCGAGGGGAAGAGGTACAACAGATTCGGATGTAAGAGTTGGAACAGATGGTCGAACATCATTTCCCTACGAACATATTCAATTAGGCCCAGGTGAAGCCGAACCACTCGTACCATTGTTCCGTTTCTTCCTGTGTGGGAAGTTCCGACAAATCTGTGGCAGTTGACATACTTTGTTTGATCAGCTCGACGCGGCTTAGAAACAATGTCAAAATGGCCAAGCCAGGCTATGGGGAAGGCGATCAGTCGGACTTCAATGATGTAATATTGAGACTACAAACCCTTGTTTGGGTCATGGAAACGATATCGCTTCTTTCCAACAAGAGTCCTAACAGTCCGCTGACTAGACGTAATCCCGCCTTAGCAACGACCGGTAGGATGCTCTGTATCACGCTCCCCAAAAATGCTTGTGTTTGTCTTTCCAAGTCCTGCTGACGAGTATTTTCCTCGGGAAGATCGAGAATACGAGCGTGGATAATAATATCCATTTGAGAGAAGCACGCCACCAACAGAGTTAGCACTGTGAGCATTTGCTGAGAGGAGAGGTGTCTTGAGATCCTTGGTAGCAGCCTTTTCCCTTTGGAAGGAGCGATTAGAGAGATGAATGGATGGGGATTGCTGTAGAACGATCATGTCAGTGAGCAGCGAAGAAATTTGAAAAAGACTCGCCTTGTCTCCAATGGCACCATGACCCTTAGGCCGTCCCATAGTTGCTGGACGAGTTCAGAGTACCGAGTGTTCCTTGAAGTGAGTTAGGGAAATCCCGTAACATTTCAGAATGTGACTCCTAAACGCACCAGTTGTCGACCGCTTCGGTATCTTCGGCATCAAGACTTGACTGCTCGCGTCTTAGTTGCTCAATATCTAACACCAAGTCGTACAGGTGTTCTAGAATCTTGAGTGCCTCTTTCGCACTCAGAGGATCTCTGCGAGCTGTATCATCCGGCTGATGACCAATGAGTGATGGCTAAGCATAGGAAGTATTGGCCTTACATGGGCAGTAACACCGAGCGCCTCCGCACCTATTTTTGCAGCTTCTTTGGCCGCACCTTCTCCATGCTTCCGGATAGCGTCTTCTTTGTGTGCATGTGAAGAACTATTCGAAGGGTCAACTTGTAATAGCTGCCTCGGTGCCGCCTTGTAACTCCGCCCGGAAGTCTTTCCAAGAGCGCCCTGCAGGTTGATGACTGGCACCGGTAGTTAGCCTTATGATTGTTCCGACTGTATCATGTTAAGAAAGGGCTAACGCTTGTCTTGTTCTCTTTGACGTGCATTGTTGACGATGCGTTCTACTTGCTGTTCCATTTTCTGCATAGCGCTTGGCCGCCGCCCGGCACCTTTCTGGCCCAAGCCTAGTCCAACACCTCCAGAAGAACCAAACTTCAAGACGCGTTCGTCCGACGGCTGAAGTCCTAGGCGCGAGCGCATGATGGCCCCGAATACCTGTGCGTAGAAGTCGTCCGCATAAGGATCCTGCGTGACGAGCTGTGAGACTTGTATTCGTGTGATGAAATCCTTATCGGACTGCGTCATGAGGTCGTTGTATCGAGACTGAAGGAAACATTAGCATAAAGAAAAAAAATGACACGACGTAAAACATGCCATATATGCAATTTTGGCGGCCTTGTGTCTCCTCTTCTCTTCCATGCGCTCAGTCTCCATGATCCTACGCATCGCTTCGGCTTGAAGGGCTTCTTGCTCCGCCTGTGACGAGACTTGCATATCCCGCATAAACTCCACTTGGGCCATCTCAGAAAGGAGACGTTGTTGCAACTGGATGTTTTGAGGCGCGTACTGGCCCTTCTGTTGATATTGGGGTTGCAGATGGGGATCGACGAAGGCAGGAGACTGTTGTCTACGCTGGACGAACTGCTGCTGCGACAGCACACCTGGAAGCGAGTGATCTGACGGTTGGCGTTGGTGAAGATACTGATTCTGCATGCTCTGGTGCTGGCGGACGTCAGGTCGCTGGGAACGGAGCTGTCTTTCCATGAGATCCATGCGCATCTTCTGCTCTTGCATCTGCAGCTCTTGCAATTGGAGCTCTTGCAGCTGCACCTCTTTCAACTGCGTCTGCACCTCTTTCAGCTGTAGATCCTTCAACTGTAACTCTCGCAGCACTCGTATTTGCTCTTGAAGCTGCGCCTCCTTGAATTGGCGATCTCGCTCTTGTTCCAGCACCAGTTGTTGTTGACGGAGCTGCAGCTGCAGCTGCTCCTGCAACTGTTGTTCTCGCAGCTGTTGCTGCTGTAGGAGTTGCTGCTGCTGCAGTTGCTGATGGAACCTCGGCGACTGGGCTTGAGGGTGCATTCTCGGAGGGGCCGATCGCTGCTGCTGGTAGAAGTGGGGTTGTTCGGCTTGCTGTTGCTGTTCCTGCATCAGCTGCTGTCGTTGCGTGACGGCGGCATTCTGCATGCGCTGTGCAACCGCAGCGGCCATCATCTCTGCCTCGATATCCTGCAGCGTTCGGGCTCCGGTTTGCGGGGGTGGGTGAGCGGCGGGGACGCTGGGTGATTGTGATTTGACCAGGCTCGACGAGACCGAGCCGCCATTGGTATGGTTGGAGAGACGGACGGAGCCATTTCGAACGTGATCAGAAGGGCGAGACGTACTGCCCGGTCGAGGAAGGACCGAAAAGGGCGACTTTTCGTCCCAGAGTGATTGGCCTGGACGAGCTGCGGCAGAGAGGAGGAATTTGAGAGGGGAAAGGGATTTAACTCTGTGACGACCGTACACGAAGATGGGCCTTGGAACTCGAAGGCATGTGCCACGTCTCGATATGAATCTGACTGAGGAAGAGTTTGCTCGACGGCGGCGGACTGGGTCGGCAAACGTCCGGGATGGACATCGAGCGGGAGGGTCTGCTGTGTGAAATCAAAGTCCTTACCTGTTCAATGTAAGCCAGGGCAACACGGTGATTTGGAGATAGAACTTGCCGACTTGCTCAGTGCCACCAAACGTCTCGTCATTTAGTTCATCGCCACCCTCAAGGAGAGCATCGCCTAGCTCGTCGTAGCTCTCTTCGCCCCAGGTGTAGACGGCAAGATCTTCCTGCTCTACCTTTCCCTCGAGAAACTTTTGCTTTTCCTGTTGCAATCGATTGGTTTGTTCGAAACCGAAGAAAGACATAAGAGATGGGGAGAGTCATACGGTATCCGTCTCCCGCTGCGGCAAAGCAAATCGCCCCGCACAAACAAAGCCACACAACTCCGTATCATTTTCATATCGCATTGCTACAATTTGTTCTACCGAATCCATTTCTCTTTCTTCCTCTATGACAATTCGTTGATCTCCTCCAGAATGTCCAAAAGGGTACTTGCACTCCATGCCTGCGTAGGACACGAGTCATGACAGAGCGCCCCGTCCTTGTTCGTCAACTCGGGGAGTCCGGCCCAAGGATCATTGCGGATATGAACCCGAGGAGCGCGAAGGACGCCGTAAATATAGTGTAGAGTGTTAGATAGATCCTGACGAACGACTCTTAGAACCGAGTACGAGAAGCTGGAGATCCTACTGACCTCTTGGCCCTCTCCGTACTTCGAATCGAAATGCAAATAAGCTCGTAGGAAGTAGCCCAACGGCCATCCCCATTCAGGCCCCTGAAACGACGATCAGAGCAGGTATCCAACCACGCAATTGGGTTATATCTACCTGGTGATAATTTCTGCCTTTTGCAATGGCGGCATCGCTCGAATCATCGGAGTTGTTGTAGTAGGGACGATACCCTAGATCACTCGGATCCAGGGTCCTCATCCCTAACGGGCCTCTGAGGACTTTGTCTGCAAGCTTTAACGCACCAAGCGCATGCTCCGGATCAAAAAGCTCCGGCGCCACTGTCATCGCAATTGGGAAGTTTGGCCGGAACTGATAGTCAGACCATTCCCGACCAACCCCCGATCCAACGACATCCTTGTAAATTCCGCGACGGTTGACGACAGCCGGGTTGATGTCGTATTCTTTGTCCTCAGAGGGATCTAGACAACAGATGAGCGGATATATGGGACCAGGTAACGACCCACCAAGTGGTACATAATATGACTTCTCAAATGAGTCCTGAATCAAGTCATTCCATTCTTGATACGTAACCAAGCGTCGGGTTCCGTCCACTGCAATACCAAGTCGCTGTGAGCTAATATTCATAAAACTTGAAAAGTCCGCAGACACACCTTCTGCTTCAACTCCTTCGAAGGGGAACTTGCCTTGGCGCGATAAGTTGTCTAGCCACCTCAGCGTACTCTTAAGGAGCCCAGTAATCTCAATCGGTGCGCCATCCCGTGGGGTCCCAGGGACACCCTTCGTCCCTGCCTTCTCAGACTCCCCCATTTTGTCCATCCACGTTCCGCAATTCCACGCGTTTCCGCCCAGAATCAGGCCTGTCTTCCAGTCAACATGGATGTCAACCTTGAATCCCTCGTCACGCATTTGCATATCGAGGTTGGGACCGGCATTGTGTTCGCGGAAGGAGATGCCGTCTGCGTGTCGTTGGAGCACCTCTTGGATAATTTCGGCGATACTGTGGGTTTCGGCATAAGCGAGCGGGTCATCCCAAAGCACCCAAGTATCGTCCTTAGGGAAACGACGTTTTACGGGCTCGTTGAGGAGAGTAAGACCATCGGGTGCCTTAACCACATAATCTTGTATGTTTTGAAGCATCCACCAAGGTGAATCACGTGAGTTGTACCTGGGAAATCAATCAGGCGAAATGGCATCTCAACATACGAGACACTGACCTTGGATTACGAACAGAGTCTAAGAGATTTGGAATGAGGCCGTGCTTCAATGTCGATGCAAATGCCAAGATGTGTCTCTTAGCCGACTCGAAGTCACCAGTTGTCAGGAACAGACCGCGCAGCGAGATGAATACATCGCGGCCCCAACATCTTGCCCAACCACTCGTAAAGTGAGGTAGGCCTGCAGCTAGTGAAGGAGCACTTTTGAGCGGGTCCAGCGAAGCCGACTTCATGAGTCCATGCATCTGTAGAGACACCATCGCTAGGTCCTGTGTGAACGAGTGGCCAGACGCTACAAAATCAGAACATTGCTCGACAGCCAGATGACGAGCTGCTTTGTACGCTTCTGAGATCACTATTGCGAAGTACTTCGGCCGAAGGTAAGGCGGTACAGTTAGTTTAACGCGGTCAAACCGTTCCTTGAACCATTCTGCGGGCTTCTGAAGTTTGGGCACTGCGGCTGCTTGCTTAAACAGTCGAGTGGATACGTAGTCAAGTGCCCAGGTCCCCTCTCGGAGGTGACTGCAGAGAGAGTGCCCAAGATCGTTGTGTTGTATGATGTGTCTTAAGGGATGCATCCAGCCCTCCAGACCGCAGTATTTGAGTTTGCCAAAGTCGGGGATGTCGTAGACGCCTATCTCGTTACCCGTGGCATCCAGTTCCTCTCCCTCGGACCTGAATAGCAAAATGTTCAGATCGACGTGATCCAAGTCTTGAAACGCGTCCTCTGCTCCTGATCCACAAAAATTGTCCAGAGTGGGATCCAGACCTTCGAGTTGTGTTTCGAAAATCATTATACTGCCAGGTGGGAAGTAATCGGGTACTGTGATATTAGAATATGGACCCTGGCCATCATTTCCCCAGGACGGAGACACAGATCGAAGATACAGCAGTTTGGATGGAATTCCAGTAATTGTGTGAGGATCAGGAGCACCATCAGTGAATTCAATGCTCGCTCCGAAAATGAATCTGGCGCTAGATCCACGCAGGCGAATAGGTTCGACTATTCGATCGCCGTAAGTATTCGAGACGCCAAATCCGAGAAACACGTACTGAAGCCGCGGTCTTTCGAGCCCCGGGAAGGAGGGAAGGCTGTGTGTGCCACTAGTAGGTAGCCCCGTCCTGTACTTGGCTGAACGCGGTGCATGACAAGATACTACGGAGAGATTAGAATGTCTATAATGCGGCAACCAAATTGGCTTACGTCATTCTCTTGGTGGATATGGCCCTCCTCAAATTCTCCGAGAACCATCTCGCGGTGTAGGCTGTTTAATAACCGCTTCGCGACGGCAATTCCACTCCGCCCGAAGTGTTTACCCTCTGTGTCGCCTAACCCGACAAACTCGTATAATCGTTTCTCCGTGACTAGCTCTAGCAGTCGCGGATAGACTTCATCGAATCCTTTTACACTTCCTGTGGCGGACCAGGAGAAGGCAACAATGGCGGCTGTGGATAGTGTATCCTCTGCTGACCGCTTGCTGGCTGTTGACTCATTGTCGTGTGTCTGATCGTATAGTAGCGCATGCGGCAGCGAGCCAAAAATTGGAACGATGGTGCATGGTCTAATGGGACCACGACCTGACGCAGTTGGAGAGGCAATATACGAGGATGAGGTGAGACAAGCACCATCCATCGAACCGAATGGTATTCCAAGGCCATAGCGCCAAGTGATGCGAGAGAACTCCTTTGGTTCCGGCGCATTGCCAGCTTCACGGACAAGGCTGTTGATTCCGAGTCTGCTTACGAAAATTGTATCCATATCCTCATTCCCAGTGAACAGTTCGGCAACGACATAGAGATCCGGGTTCACCGTACGCGCACAGTCGAGGAGGGTCGTGCCGACATGTAGTGGGGTAGAGTGGCAGTTATCGAGCCGAAAGCCAGTGAATGAGTGGGCAAGAGTCGTCACGTATTTGGTCATGTGTTCCCAAAGGAATGGTGAGTCCTCAGGTGAGGAGCCGTAGTTAAGTTTGACGCAATCGGCCCAAGCGATAACCGAACGCCGGAAATACGCTTTAGAAGGAAGCAGCGCGAAGTTGGCAAGGGGATCCGCGTCCCACAACCATCCGTTTACGGTGAGGGAGTATTTGAGGGGTTCCTTCTCGGCGCCCGGAATACGAGCAAAGTAGGACTCCATAATCGGAGATCTGTAACTGCCTCAGTTCTCGTCGTAGAATTCGGACGAGAGCACTGACTTCCTAGTGATTTTACCTAGCTTTGGACCGTGATCATCCAGGCGACCATATTTCAGGCGGTTTTTGATGTTCTCCAGGGCAACGTTGACATCTTCTTCCCACTCCCGGTAGAGCGGCAGGTTCAACGCATTCACAATCTCACTCCATGTATTGACGAGATCCGCATCACTGCCGCGCGCCGCCCTGACGAAACCAGCTGCAATAGGGCCATCTACGTTAGGGCTATACCGTTTCGCATACGTCGACAATCCTTGGATGAGTTCCCCATTGCGATGCGCGCGTAAAATTGTTGCAAGTTCCGGGACACTCTTGCCTTGGACGTCAGGTCCATCCCACACTTGGATCCTTCCAGCAGAGAGGGCGCGTTGGATCACCTCCTTCTCTTTCGCGACATCGAGGACGTAATACTGCCAGAAGTTGAATCGTTGGATGTACTCGTAGAAAGCATCCACTATAAGTTCGATATCATCCATTGACTTGACTTCGGTAGGCAGACCAAGGTCCTCGAGTGAACCAGAGAACTGAAGGATTGCATCGTCAAGCTCAAGAGCGGGAACAAGGTGGGGGAAGTTGAGCGGGCTATAACCTACGAGCCGAACACGTTCAGATTTATGACGGAGGGCGTGGCGCAAACAAGAGACCTACCAGCCTCTGGATGCTCCTCTAGCCAAGGACTATTGTTCGCCGTATGGTTGAGTACCACGTCAGTCAGGTGAAGGAGACCGTATTGGTCACGGGCCAGAGCGAGAATCTCCTCCATCTTTGCGATTCCACCATCTTCCTCGACGACTTGGGGGTCGTCGAACATGCTGGGTTCGTAGCGCAGCTGATCCTTAATCGAGTAGGGCGAGTTACTTTCGCCTCGTTCCTGGAGCGGTGTCCAGTGTAACATGTTGTATCCCCGGTCCCTAGCTTCAGCGAAAAAGTCAGGCCATTTGGATACGGGACCCATCCATTTCGAGACTGTGCTAAGAAGAGAGACTGCGGACAGGGGAAGGTTGATGATCTCATCCTTGATAACCGCGCCGCCGTCCGCTGGAAGCAAATGATGAAGGTCCTTGTCAAGGATGGGAGTGCGCGCCTTGATTCGAAGAAATGGGTCGATATTAAAGTAGCCTTGCCTGCCAGTGATGCGGTGACCGGGAGTAACATCGTCATACTCGACACAATAAGCAAAAGCGCCGGCATGCGATATAGGGAGGTCAATTTGGATGGGTCTAGAAACGTTCGTGGGAAGCCTGTAGACACGTTTATTATCCAACGAGGATTGAGGAGAATAAGATCGTATCCACTCACTTGCGTTCCACAAACTTGTTGCGATCGAACGCGCCTCCATCGAGAGGGAAGTTAGTCCTGAACACTCCATTTCTAGACGCCGGAGTGCCAGCCTCTAGCGAAACGCGGAGAATATACGGGATATCTGCGGGAGGGAGACGAGTGTACTAGGTAAAAGTTTGTCAACGTGGCAGCAACTTTGCTTGGGTGGGAACCAAAACGGACCTCTCGACTCTTGCTTGGGCCACCATCCGGCTCTAGTGGTAGTTCGTACACACGAATGGGAGCTTCACCGTGCCTTATCGCTGACTCGAAAAAGTCTATGCCCTCATCGGCGGGCGTCTTTGGAGTCTTGGCGATGGTGGGAGATGAGCCGGCGGACGAGGCAGGGATAACGTGCTGGGTGTTTATAGTAGGGTGAGGAAACGCACTGGCCACTTTAGAGGTGGGCGATTTGATCTTTGCTGCAGCCATTCTAGGGAATGGAGATGGCGGGGAGGACGAAGAGGGAGAGGGAGAAAAGAAAGGTGAGTTCTAGGTTTGTGCGCGTTTAATGGAATATCAACATCTTGACTTTGCAAAACCCTGACGTCATATCGAGCCGATTCGAGTGTTTTAATCGAGAATCGAGGTCTAGCCCGACAGCACTTGCAGACGCACTCCACTCGGCACTAGTACTACTGGATGACATTGAGATGCGATTCTGATAATGCCTCTCTCGACCCAGATCTCAACTTCTGACCCGATATATTTGAGCAATATAATGCCCTCAGTCTGCCTGCCCCAATATTCAGCTTCTGCGCATAAAGGGGGGTTCCTCAAGTGTGATCCCCTGTAGACCCCGCGCGTGATGTATATCTTGCCAGAACACCGTTCAAAACTTCAAGCTTCGAGCTTCAACTGTAGTGCGGAACTGAAAGAACACAAGGTAGGGCTCAGGGCTGCTAGTGGGAACAATATTCACTGTAGCCATTCCTACGTCGACACTTTGCGAGAACCAAAATCATCACAGATGATATGTATTCCGTGTGTTGATTGCATAGCTCCCCTCACGTTCGTGCAACCACCAGATTACCCTCAAAGGAACAAGATATCAATATATCAATTGTGGTAGCAAAAGTTAAGTCATCAAGTATCATGGCGTTCAGCTACCTGTGACAGTATGAGAGAAGCCGTAGGCAATCGGTACACGGCAAACTATCAACACAGCCCTCGCCATTAGCCGTCACGTGATCAACTTTTGAGCGATCGCCTAACTTCATTTATAAAGTCAAACATTCGCGGTTCATGCACGCGTTTTGTTACCCACCCCCTCCTTGTTACTGGAAGATCCAACAACGCAAGCTCAACTCGAGCCTGCGTCTATACCTGGGATTCCTTGCCTAGTCAGTGTTGTCTGTCACAGTGGCCAGACGCGTCTACATTTTTGGGTTCAGTTCTCGGGTAACGAATAACGGGCCCCGGTCTTCAGTTCCCCCATGGGCTCGAGGTCACACTCCAAAGTCGCTTGGCCGCAAGATCCTGCCCAACTCATCACCCAGTCACGTGGCGCGCTCAATGATTCAGAGAAAGTTTCGCTGCGCAAGCTGATAGAGTCCCGGTGTCCGAGCGTGTTGACGCCCTTCAAGGCAACCTGGAAGCTTTTCAAGTGAGTTCCCTGATCTCTTTGATATCTTCTTGTGCTCACCGATGCGAAGTGGTCATTTGCAGACCGGGTACGCAGCCGTCGAGGAGTTTATTGAAGACGATGTAGTCGTATATGACAGGCTCGCCACACGCGCTATTCCCTCCTCGGATGTGACATTACTAACTAAACTCGTTGATAGGAAATTACTCAAGCTCAAAGATGGCGGGACTCTGTGATTATCTTTTGAAACCGTTGGTTGACGAAGCTGAATGATATCCTTCCCAGTGGGGTTGACTTTACGCCACCGGCCGCCGCTGGTCGTGTATTTCACGATACGACCCCTGTGGTGGTGGCTCTGCACGGTCTCACCGGAGGTGCGCTGGCAACGTGGTAGTCCGCGCCGCGTGCTGTCATCCCTGACCTGAACTATACCAGGCTCGGACGCTGCCTACGTCCGTAATATTATTGCCCCTGCTACAGCACCAGTTGAGGAGGGAGGCCTGGGATACCGTGCTGTCGCGGTAAACTTTCGAGGATGTTAGCAACTTGTTATCTTTTCTATTTCACCTTTTGACTGAGGGTCTCGCGGCTGTTGTCCGCCTACAGGTGCTGGGGTACCATTGACAAGCCCTCAATTTTACGGGCTCAGCCACACAGACGACCTTCGACAAGCAATATATTACATCGCACAGACATATCCCAACTCCCCTCTCTTAGGCATTGGATTCTCCCTTGGTGCCAACATTTTGGCGCGGTACGTAGCGGAAGAGGGAGAATCGTGCCGGCTTGTTTCTGCATGTGTACTCGCATGTGTATGTGCTCTTCGACTCTGTGACATGTGTGTCGTTAACGCACTTCCTTCCCAGCCCTGGGATGCCGTAAAAACGGCACGGGCGTACGTCCTAAGGGAGTTGTGCCCTTGTACATCTGCGCTGACCCACTCTATTACACATCGCGCAATGCAGCTTGGAGGCCACCTGGTTCACCCGCGCAGCCTACGCCAAGAGCCTGGGCGCGAACCTGAAAAAACTCGTCGCCAGGCACGCCGACGCGATCCGACAGTTCCCGGACTCTGCCTTCGCGCAGGCGCTACCCACGCTCTTCGCGGATCCCGACGCGCGTTTGACGATGCGCCAATTCGACCAGATCGTCTCGATCCGCTGTGCGGGCTCCTCCCCGCCGTTCCCCTTCCCGGACGAGTGGGCATACTACGCGCACGCGTCGAGCCACGACAAGCTCGACGCGATCCGCGTGCCCTTCCTCGCGGTCAATGCGGACGACGACCCCATCGCAAGCTGGGTCCCGCGCGACTACGATCGCAACGAGTGGGTTACCATCGTCGTCACTCGCGGTGGGGGACATCTGGGCTGGTTTCAGTCTGGCGGGGCTGCGAATCGCTGGGCCAGGCGTCCTGTGCTCGAGTGGTTCAAAGCGACGGTGGAGGATGTCAGCCTGGGACCCAGATCAGTACGTCCAGTGGAGAGTATAGACGGTTGGCTGGTAGAAGCCGGAAGGGAGGATCTTGGATGTCAAGAGATCGGGGACGGAGGAACGATTCGAGCTCAAACGAGACAGAAAGGTGATGGATTGGCTGGCCTTTGAGGCGTACTATAACCGGTGCCGTAGACGTAGATTTTTTTCCTTCTATTTTCTTGGGTACAGCGCGTATGGTAATCATGCTAGATCATCGCGACTGGCTCGACGAGGTCTGAGATCTCCCGATTGCGGCAGCCGCCGCAGGTCCGGTCGCTCCGCGACCTCACAGCCTCACACCGCCGTTCCACCCCGGTGTCTTGCATCGAGCTGCTGACCATGGTGGATGGACCACAGTAACTGTAGAACCCCCAGTCGGAGATACGCTGGCGGCCCGAGCAGAGTTTGGACACGACGGCAGCCGAGTGCCGTGCTTTTGGTCTTTCTATTTTATTTTATTTTTCTTTTCAACTTGAGCATCGACCGAGGTCATCCGACTTACTGCAGGGGCGCGCGGACAACCGGGATCTCTTCCCCTCTCTTCTTTTCGCGCGTGTCCGTAACTCATCGCCCTCCCTACCTCCCTATTAATATTGATCTTCCCAACGCTGCCCACGCTTTCACGCACGAAAATCCGAAGCCTCACCGATGGTACGATGTGTCCTTGATCGCCCCGACTATGAACAGGAACTAGAACTCGCTGCTAACGCCGTCGGGTGCGTCCGCTCAAGACACAACCGGAGCTCTGTTGGCTCGCAGAAAGGTGCTGGGCTTCGTGAGGGATCCAGTCGGACGCAACCTTTTCAGCTTATCATTTGCATTTGTATGACCAGTTCTCTGGGGCAAGATATTCAGATGATTCTCAAATCCTTTGACACTCGGTTTGCGTCGCGCAATCAAACTCTCCACGAGCAAGACGGGAAATAGAAAGTATCAACAGGTCTTCTCGATCTTTTCTCCACTCCAACGAAACGATGCGGAGATGGAGAGCTGAGGATAAGGAACTTGTTATCAACCACACTCACGGAGCGCGCAGGACCGTGGGGCACTGTTATCTCAGCATCTACCAGTGACCGCCGTTCATGATATGATGTGGCATAGGTTTCGGTGGGTGTATTGCCAACTGGATGCACTTTGTCGATGTTTTCCCTGGCGTATTCGTCACTGAGTGGAGAGTGGATCTGACGGCGGCCCTACGAAAACACGGGACCCGAAATCCACCGCCGCATGACGCCTGGGATGCTGATGATCATTTACAAAATGGATTAGGAGGTTACAGTCTAGGGTGTTGGATGTTGACCGATTCCCTGGCAGTTTATTAAGCTGACCGGTATCTAGGAATGCATAAGTAATCCATCGATAGCCGCGGTGCACTGTCCGTCACCTTGACTTTCTCTGCCCACCACATCCCGCTATCTTTCCCACCAGCGTACCAACAACCCTCCTACAGACCCCATTTCCGTGAGATGGCTGACCAGTCAGGATCCACTCGTTTCCAAGCGCTTTTCGAGTCTGCCTCGCAGGCTTACGAGAGCGTCACATTGGCCCAACATCCACTCGCCTTCGTCCTCCAGGGTTGCGACACCGTCGACAACATTAACCCCCTTCTGCAAGGCCGAACAGAGGCCTTCTGTGACTGGGATAAAGCAATTAAGACTACTGTATCGATCCTAACCCCACTTTCTGATCCCGCCTCTCTCGTTGACGTGTCGGCCTGGTATGTCAGAAAGCGCTGATGGCGTGTTCTACATCTCCGACCTTTTTTCAGACATCATTTCCCACCTGCGAAGGCAATACAAGCTTGTATCGGCATGCAACTGGATGTAGGTGCCGTTCTCTAGTCCATCTGTGAACATCGTTGTGATATCCAAGTAAACCAGGCCGGTCCAGGCGGCCAACGGGGTAATATCGAGCTGCGACGTACTCGCGGACTTGCTCGAATCGATCTAACACTTTGTCGATCGTCTCGAAGTATATACAGAGACGTCACGCACACCAACAATCGACAAGATAGTGGTCAACTTAATCGTGGAGCTGATCTTCACGCTTGCTCTGGTGACCCGAAAGCTCAAGCATCGACGATTTCCTTACTCAGTGCGATACAGTCAAATTGGTAAAAACAACTTTTTTTGCAGTCACGGACATCAATGAGGCCCGGCGGATGTTGGACCAGCTCATACAAGAAGAGGTTGCTGCGGTAGATTCTTGCGCTTCGGATGCGCAGCGCAGCGGCGTACGCCCGTCCTCGGCCTGGGCTCACATGTCTGCGCCGTACTCGAGCAGGAGCCGTGATAACACTACATGACCCTCTTGGAATACACAATGCAGCGGCGTTTGCCCGTCCTCAGCCTGGGCTGCCGCATCGGCGCCATGCTCCGTGCGACTTCCACATGGCCCCTGTAGAGCCAGAAGCAAAAGCGTTGGCTTCCTATCGAAGCTCCGAGAATTCACATCCTGTGGGTGTTCAACCACTAAAACCTCCATCGAGGTCGCAAAAAGTGGCGTAATGTAGGGGTGTACCACAGGGTGGCAACGGTCCTTTGTTTCCTCCAGTCAAACAGCTGTTTCATCCCTCGTCCCTTCGTCTGCTTTTTGCGACACCCTCAAAGTGGGCATGCTTGAGCCAAGCCAATGCTCGGAAGCGCACTCGGCGAGAGGAAATTTGGCCAGACTATCTCTGGTGACGTTTTTGTCCAGGTGAAAAATACTGTTGCATTTTTCGGCGAAGCGGACAGAAGTCAAGAATTCCCTTCCCTCACTGAATAGTGCGAAAATTGTAAGACTTGAGAATTGTTGACGTCAACAACGGAAAGCAACGCGGAGCACATGAATAGCACCGCCTTTAGAGGATTTTTCACGCCCCAATCCTCGCGATATTTCGGAATCGGTCCAACTTTGAAATCAATTGCGAGAAGGTTCGCCAGTTCGTCAACTCGAACTCTCAAAGCGGGCAGGAAGCAACAGCGACGCATCGGAAGCCATCTGGCAGTTTGTCAGTTCGTGTTGTTACAATAATTGCTTACAAGGTGCGTTCATACGTCCCATCAAGCGTGTCGGGTAATTCACCCAGAGCGTCCTGAATATGCCCTGGGAGGCGGTGGGCGAGGTGGTCGAGCTGACAACGCACGTATTGGAACCTACGAGAGGTACAAGTGAGAACCGTGTAACTGAGGAGACAGAAACGAAAGTTAGAGACTCGAGGATGGCCTTGATGTCGGCCTCGGGTCGGCTAGTGACGCATATCCGCAGGTTTGTAAATCGTGCATGATCAGATAAACTGGTAGTGGTCCTGGGATCTTCAATAACTCCATTAGACAGCCGACAAGTTTATCATTGCCGGGGCTATGTGCACCATTGCGGTGAGCCGTGGAAAGGATATCGTAGTAGGGATTGGACTGGTCGCAAAGCTGGAATAGAGCTGATGAGAGTAACCCACGGAGGTCCGTCTTTTGGTCCTCCCTGAAGTCACAGTAGTACATCGCGAGTAGTGCGCGGCCAGTTTTGTGAATACTCTTAATGTCCTCGATGATCCTGGAACTGGTAAACGCCATAAGTTCTCGCCACGAGAATACGTCCCGATCTCGTCATGTCTCAAATTTGAGAGATGTTGAAGATCGGGGGAGAGAGCCATTTTTGAATATCACTCAGCAACTTGCAATGTCACCTGCTGGATAATTTCAGCGCTTCCACGCAGCGATGCCAATGTTAGGGATAACGGACATTTCGACTTATTCAACTCGCTCGTCATTTGATCTAACGCTTAGTCAAACACGGAACTAGCTCGTTGTCACCAACAAACCGTACTGGGGACTTTCGCGATGGCGTCAGTTGATTCTTTGGAGTCTAGAGAGAAGGGCCGGGTTCAAAAGACGGCGGATTACAAGCCGAGTGCCTCTGCGCACCGTCCATGAACTTCTTCATATTCTCGGCCCGGTCATGAACGAACCCTGTGG
>Ga0137394_10000275_pt1 | contig 35756 bp, 39 predicted proteins | sample czobulk116metaG_FD_108278 | JGI IMG/M metagenome (GOLD analysis project Ga0137394, IMG submission 108278) | Vadose zone soil microbial communities from Angelo Coast Range Reserve, California, USA - czobulk1.16 metaG | ecosystem: Environmental > Terrestrial > Soil > Vadose zone | place: USA... | reverse complement strand
TTGGACCTCCGCTGCCTTCTGGCACAGTCCATTGGATATCTTGAGTCGGAACTTTAACATCACAGAGTTTACAGTGGATGCAGTTCTAGACGACGACCGGTTAGCGCCCAGTTCCATGGGAGGGGAAACTGTTCACCTGAGCGTTGATCACAAGTTTCTTCCCCCCCCACCCATCCTTCCCTGCTGACCCGCCCTCGTCGTCCACATACTCATACACACCCGCAGGGCATGCCCTCCCTAATAGCCCCGCATATTCCTCCACATTGACCCGTACATGCTCTCTGCGGCATTCTGAACTCTCGACTGCGCCGTCCTCTTCCGTCTTCACACGAAGATGCGGGGGTTGATCCTCAGCGTGATTTGTCCCTGTAAGAGTGAGTGCGGTCATAAGGTCCGTCGACAACGGAGGCTGCGGGGGTGGATATTCGATCGGGGTGCATTGGGATGCTCGACGTGTGTGGGCTGCGTCGGTCACACGAGAGTTGCGGAATGTCCACGGCGTCCGGCCCTTAAGTAGGAGGGTATCTATGCCAGAATACATAATACCACCGAATATGCCGAGAGGTGTGTTGAAGGATGGCCGTAGATTTCGCACCTCATACAAATCCGAATAGACCCAACTCTCCTTGAAGGCCTTCTCATAGGCACCCATATCGACGGGGGCGCTATTGTCGGCCGAAAGAGCGTCAAAGGCGGCTTCGGCCGCCAGCATGCCTGTTTTCATCGCGTTATGCGTCCCTTTAATCTTGGCGATGTTCACAAACCCGGCGGAGCACCCAATTAGGGCACCGCCAGGGAAGTGTAACTTCGGTACCGATTGAAGGCCACCCTCGTTCAACGTGCGCGCACCGTACGCTATGCGGGCGGAGTCTCCTGAGAGAAGCTTGGCAAAGTACGGATGATGTTTCATACGCTATCCGGGCGTCAGAAAAGGAGGAGAGCCAGTCAACCATTAATGCTTGCCTGGAGTTCCCGGTATGGACTCAAGTAGGGGTTGGCGTAGTCGAGCCCAATAACGAGACCAAGGCTAACGAGCCCATCGGCCATATGATATACCCATCCACCTCCGTAGGTATGCGTGTCGAGGGGCCAACCCATGGTGTGAACAACTTCGCCAGGGCGATACTGGCTCGGGTCTACGCGCCAAACCTCCTTGACTCCAAAGCCGTACGTCTGTGGGTCGGAATCTTTCTGAAGCTCGAAGCGGCGGAGCGCAGTCTTTGTGAGAGACCCCCGCGCCCCCTCGGCCAAGAGAGTGACCTTTGCACGGAACTCCATACCAGGTTCGAAGTTGTCCTTTGGTCTTCCTTTCCGATCAATACCTACATCATTCAGCCTCACACCTTCGACTGCGTGGCCATCCTCGGAGTACAGGAGCGATGAGCCCGCGAAACCAGGATAAAGTTCTACGCCAAGCTCCTCCGCAACCCCACCGAGCCACGATGTGAACTGAGAGAGAGAGAGGATGTAGTTGCCCTTGTTGCCCATTTGAGGTGGGTGTGGGATCGGGAAGGAATAGCGCGGCGTGAAGAAGCGCATTGATGACGAGATTGCCGGCTGTGTCAGGGGATGGCCATCTTTATCTCTCCAATTTGGAATGAGCTCGTCCAGGGCACGAGGCTCGACAACAGCGCCAGAGAGTATGTGCGAACCTGGGCTGTGGAGTTCAGATTTACCATTGCCGCACCAAAGTATACTCACCAATTTCGCTCCCTTTCTCAATGACGACAACGCGAACCTCTTTTCCTCTTTGCTGCTCAAGCTGCTTGAGTCGGATTGCGGCGCTGAGGCCTGCAGGACCTCCGCCAACAATGCAAACGTCGACCTCATCAGAGACGCGCTCAATAGAGCTTAGATCTACGTTTTCGTTCCGTCGACATGGAGACCATCGAATGGAACGAGTCTGCGCTCTTTTCAGCACTCCACGGGCACTGGCAACTCGAAGCATTTTTCTTGCCGTCACGGTGCGGCTTATACCTTGAACCGGATTGAAACCTCGGAGAGCGACACGAAATCACGTGGATTCATGACGTGGATCACTTTACTTCGTTCTAACCGGAATAAAATCTTTAATCACAAAAAAATTAAGATCTTGAATAAATCGGAATGTCCTATCGTAGCTGAAATTCCTGAAAAATTTGTCCCAAAATTAAATATTTAAATATATTCCACCATTTTTTCTCGGGTTTTTTCGATTGATTCCTGACGGTGTATCCAAAGCAAGTTTGGTGGGGGTTTTTCACCAATTTTCTATATCCGATTGCTGTCATCTTATCGCTGCGGGACCCCCGAAACCGCCAACGCGTGTTTCGAGTAACGCGACTGGCTGAGGCCGCGTGGCAGCAACACACCGTACCGACTCCCAGCTGCCCAGCTGCACCGGCACACTCACTCACCAACAGCCCGTCATGTCTTCAGCATGCAAACCGGTACGTTCTCCGCCTCCTTTGTGCGGGATGACTGCGCACTCACGCGGGCGCTTTGGCTAACCTTTTCTCTTTCTTCGAAGGCGCATGACTGGTTCTCCGACGTCCTCACCGGTGGCCTCATCCTGGGACTCTGGATCTCCTACGCACCCCAGGTAATAAATGCCCTCTCTTCTCTCCCTCTCTGCAAAGTTCGAAACGTTGATTGATCGTATCTAACGACGACGTCCGCGACTCGTGTGCACGAAGCATTACCGCATCATTTCCAAGCGCTCTTCGGAGGGTTTCAGCCCATGGTTTCTCCTTCTCGGAAGCACCTCTTCCGCATCGGGCATGCTCAACATGTGCGCCCCAGGTTTTTTCCCCCTCGTCATTACCGTGGGATGGTTCTCATATACATTTACATGCACAGGATTGTCATGCAGCAAGCCATAATCAAGTGTTGTCGCTCCTATGTGAGCCGGGCTTGCCCCTATCCGACCATGATCACTGCTAACTAAGCGCTCACAGAGTGCCTTGGACTGCCTCGAGACCGTGGCCGGGGTCATCCAGGTCGGAACCCAATGGTTTTTGTTTTCTGTCATGTGCGTCCGTTTTGCCACGCGCAACTAAACCTCACAAGCTAACTTAGTTCCTTCCCAGCCTCGTCCTCTACATACTTTACTTTCCGCCTCATCTCAAATATGTCACCCTAGATATTGACGCCGACGAAACGCGGCCTTCAGAAAGCGTCAAGACCAACCTCAAGTCGGACGCTTGGCGCCTCTCCATCATCCTCTCGTGGATAGTCTTGATTCATCTGTCTGTCTTTCACCACTCCAAACCCGGCTATTGTCCACTCATGCGTATCCGATCCACAGCGCCTTTTGTACTTTCGTCACGTTCATGTTGCTGCTGTCTTTGCCCTCCGACCCTTCGGGCGCTGTGCGATCGCAACTTAGCATCTGGGCAACCTTCCTCGGTATCTCGTCCGCTGTTCTCGCGGCCCTCCAATATGCCCCTCAGATCGCGCACACATATCGCCTCAAGCTCGTCGGTGCGCTCAGCATACCCATGATGCTGATCCAGACGCCCGGCGGTTTCATCATGGTGATCAGCATCATGATCCGGTGAGTGTTACCGCCGTTTCGAGAGTCGAAAGGCATTCATCACTCACCTTTGATCCAGACCGGGCACCAATTGGACGAGTAAGTCCGACGACAGAGTCATCCCGTTCTTAAGCTGATCTTCCTTTGTGTTCCAGGTTGGATCATGTTCCTTGTTGCGGCCGTCATGCAAGGAATCCTTCTCGCCATGTGCCTCTGCTGGAAAGTTCGCCAGCGCAAGCTCCGCATCGACGACTTTGGCCACCCACTGAGAGACTCCCCGCTACCAGAGCTTCCGGTCGAGAACGGAGAATTGGTCGAAGAGTCTGATGAGGATTCCATGGAAGAAGACATTGTTTCCATCAGCGCCGAAGAAGCAGAGCAGACGCCTCTGATTGCCAACCGGAGGAGGACGAGGAGTAGGAAGTTGAGGTGGAGATGGTGGAATAAGTTGCTAGGAACCAAGTAATCTCTCGCGTTTTCATTTTTTCATCACGGTTTTCATGGCCATATACTCTGTACCGTCTTAGTAAATCTAGCTAGTCATATGCAACGTTCTCTTTGGTCCTTCCCCCCCCCCCTCCATTCGCACGACTATTCGCGTATCCAGGAGGCAGGGACGACGGTTCTATTCTGGCACATCATACACAGTCCGCATGACGTGTTCCGCCTTCCGCCCGGTGTGCTTGACAAGCCCAACAAAGTCCAGCGTGTGCAGCGCGCGCACGAACCGCGCCTGCACGTGCATCCTCCACCCTTCTTCATCTTCCTCCTCTTCCCCGTGACCACCGTTCTCACTCCCGTCGGCCGCCGCCGCAAGGTGACTCCGCTGGCTCTCGATGACCTGCGAGAACGACTCGTACCAGTCGTACACGTTGATCATCCGCCCCGCCTCGAGGTAGCGCCGGAAGAGGATGCTCGTGTCTGGCAGCTGCCATATGGGCAAGCGCTGCGTCGTCGGGTCGTCGTGAGGCGGAGGAAGGAACGTGTGGGGCTGGAGAAGTGCCGATACGATGGTGGCGCGGGGTGCGGGATTAAGCATCTGTGGTCAGGTCGCACAAGAGCATGAATAAGGAGAGGCGCAGAAGGAGGACGGGGTTGGAGGGCGGACCTCAGAAGGAAACGGGGTTGATCCCGTATGCCAGATCTCCCATAGACGGAGGTCCTCTAAATTGATGATATGATCTCTGGGCCTTGTGCATCAGCTTGCCTGCAGGGGGAAAAAACCATTCACTGCCGAAAGAAAACTGACTGGAAAAAGCCAACAAGCCAATCCCCAAACTCCTCTGCGATCTGCGCACCGTCGTCCTCGAGCAGCCTGGAAGTGGTTGCCACGCGCTGCCGCGCTTCGTGAACTTCCTCTAGGTGATCCGGGAGCTCGTCAAGGAACGACCGCAACTCCCGAAGCAAAATCGGGAGCTTTTCTCCGGACAGTTTCCTGCGCGTTCCCCCGCAGAGGTGAGAAACACAGACTCGAGTTTGGTGGGACAGCGTAAAGGCGCGACTGACCTAGTCATCGTCCCCAGGTATTTCCCTTCGCGCGCCAGTCCGCCCCTCAGGCTCGCACTCATCATCTCGAGCGGGCACTTATCCGATCCTGCACTTCGATACCCTAGGTCGAGCATCACCTTCTGTACCTTGCGCATCACCCCGAATGCAACCTTTAATCGGCGCAGACGGGAGCGAAAATTTGTTCGTGCCTCGGCTATGGAAGCCAGCAGACCAGCAACGTCATTTACAGGCCAGCCGTCTTTATTTGGTGCCAATTCCTGGGGACCGAATCCCCATGAAAACAGTGAAACAAGGAAGGCGGCTGCTTTGGGGTCGGAGAGCTTCCTGATGGCGAGTTCGGCAGAAGAAGTATCGAGCAGTTCATCTTGCACGAAAATGGTCAGTGGCTCATCAAAATGCTTCAAATGAGCCAGTTGGAGGATTGACAAGACGCCCTCCATGGAAGCAGAGTTTCGACAGAAGAAGTCGGTTAGGAAATCAAGGGCTGCGGGACCAACCATAATATCTGGCTCGAAATGAAGGTCGAAGAATGTCTGGGAGGTGGGGCGATTACACGACATATCGAACGGACGGATGCCTCTCACCTACCTTGGCGACTACTTTCTCCAGAAAACCCGTTCCTGACGGAACTGTGAAAGCATCTACCCGAAGCAACGACAGCACGGACTGTGGATATGTGGCATGGAGGAAGGAATTGTGCGGCGATGATAACGCCAAGACGAAAATCAGGGGAAGTTGTGGCACGTAAGAACTAAGACATGATTGAGCGGCGTCATAATCCAAACCATTCTCGCTCACCTGCAGATATAGAACAAGTCCTGGATGATAGTCTCCTCAAACTGTTCGAACTCATGAAGGAAAATCACAAGCTGCGGTGGAGGCTCGGGGCCCTCTGAGATGTCAACATCACGAGCCTGTTCTGGGGATGAACACATTGACTTACCGGAGGCATCTCGGAGGACACCGTACCAGACTTTGAGTAGTTCGATGTCGTAGTTGGCTAACGACGTGGTTGGTTTACGTTTCACTGAGAGGAGGATGCCTCAGCCGGTGAACGTGTGGTATCATGACCGCACTCTCACCGTCTTGGCCGTCAGGAGGGTGGTCTACGAAACCTGTGACCAGATTTTTCATGGTGGACATGATGTTCGAGCAGTCGGATGGGTAAAGATGGGTGATGTACGAGCTAGGTGGCGGATCGTCTTCCTCCGTTTCTTCGACGAGACCTGCCTCCAGTCTGCTGGCAACGTTGGCGATGAATCCTTGACTCATCGAGGAGCCTGTTTCACACCATAAAACTCCGTGTCCGGAATCAGGCGAGGAAGGACGCACCTGCTATCGCAACCACGGGCAGCTCGGCGTAGGGCAAACCGGGCAGAACGTCGTCGTACGCTCCGTGCACGCAACGTACAATTTCATCCAATACGGGTGCGTGGAGGGAATCAACAATATGCTGAATGCCCAGGTTCGAACATCAGCGCCGAGCAGCGGACAAGAGGCGCGACGAGGCGCATTACTTCAATCCTGTCGAGACACGTTGTCCACGCAGCCCTGTACAACTTGAAGCGTGCGACATAACCTCCTGGCAGGTCTCTTTCGTCAAAAGGGGAGTATCCCTCGACTGGTAGCTGATCGGTATCATCTTCGGTGTCGTCAGGTCCTGGTGGGTAGAGGTTTAAACCATGCTGCACAAACTCGGACGCGCGTGTTACGCACCCAAGGGGGTTTCGTCGCATGAAATGTAAATAACGTGCTGTGGCAGGATAAGTCTACGCAAGAAGACCCCTTATAAAGGTGCTAACCTGGGTGGCGTCGACATCGTCTTGGGGGTCAGACATTCAATCTCGCGGTCGTGGACAAGGAGAATGCACGTGACTTAAATTAGCCGTCCGTGATCGCTGCGGAGCCTTTTTCAGTCAACATTTCTGTGGATCAAGATCGAGTGGTATCAACCGTATAGTGCTCAAATTTAATGATAAACTGGAAGAATAAAGATAAAGGAAGGCGAAGAAAGCGAAAGATTACAACGTGATATAGCAAGTTGCATACGTATAAGCTATTGGGCTACAGCTAACTGGCGAAACCCACTGCAAGGAGAGCGTACAAATCAACCCATCTTCTCCCAAGGACTCCATCTATGTGAAGAACGAGATAGAGAGACCGACCAAGGTAATGACCCAAAGTGGAAGCGATTGCCGGGTCGCAACATTGGTACGAGAAGAGGTGGTGGTAGCAGTTGGTGAGGAGATTGGCAATGGTGTAGAACTAGAAGATAATGGCGAGGGCGATGACGAGGGGCTTGCCGGCGTCGAGGTGGTACCGAAAAGTAGCGAGGTGGAGATGGGGTTAGGATGTGCCGTCAGCACAGAAGACGGCACGGGTATCACAGATGTCAACTCGGGAACTGGTGAGTCGAATGAACCACTCATTTGGTCGAGTCTAAATTGACAAATAAGTAATGAACACCGAGAACATCAAGGGGCACACAGACGTGAAGAAAGGAGAGAATGCGTGCAACGGGTGGGAGGGATCCGGTGATTCGATCGAGGTGAATGCGATATAGCTGTATGAGATAATGTCAGTGGGGTGTCATTCTCTGGCAGGTTCCCTTACTAGTTATTTGAGTTGGGGCCGGCCTCAGGATTTGGCTTGAAGAGATGAGTGTGTTAGCGCAAAACAATGTCTCATACTCTGAAGTAGGCTCACCTTGAACGTGAGCGAATGAGTCGCCGAGACGTCGAATGGTTCGATCTGCTGAATCAACTTCTATGTGCCCCGTTAAACGGAACGAAATTTGTGATCGGGGTGAAGACGAGCCTCATTTCCCGCGAACAACGCGACGTAGCACGGTCCCATGGTTGTCAGGAGGGGCCCTTGGCCATCGTCCAACCACTGAACGGGACAGGGCTCCCCGCCATGACACACAGTCTGTTTTGTGGGACTGACTACCTGCAATCGGGGGTTCGGGTCAACGGGTCAACTAATCGAGGAAGTTGTCGCACAAAAAGAGATCCGGATACAGTTCGGAGGAAAGCCAAAGCAAGACTGGCAACCGCAAAGCCGGGGACGACACGCATTAGTCGACGAGGTTGGAGGGAGGGGGAGACGGAGGAGAGGCAAAAGGAACGTGGGCGACACGAGTCGGTGGCTGGAGCGTACTTCCAGGGCTGGGTGGAGCCGAGGGTTGTTGGAGGCGAATACTATGGAAACGTTCCCAAAACAAACCGAATCACCACACGTACTCCCGTGTTCCGAGAACGGTGCCTAAGTCCATGGGAGTCCCTCACCGCTCCCTCGGGATAAGAAGAAAATCAGAAGCGAAGCACGCGTGCAGATGGTGCCCGCGTCTGTCTCACTCTCGCGCCCGCGCCCAAAGAAGCCGAAGTCAAGCGGGCGCTGTGCCTGGAAATGCCGTCCGCTCGTATAAAAATAAAAATATGGGCTCGTTTTTCTTCCTCTCTTCATCCCTCTGCACCATCCACTGCAAACCCGTCGCTATCAGCGTCCCCCACTCTCTTTAACCCCTTCCACTCGTTCTCTTCCACTCAAAAAACATCACAATGCTCTCCTCCCTTCTAGTTCTTTCTCTTGCCGTGGTTGTTCCTCTTGCCCAGGCGACCATTTTTGTGCGTATTTTCCAATGTTGTTTGCGACCTCAACTTCATCTTCTCTCAAGATAACCCAACCTGTCGCTACCTCATCTCTGGCCGCAGGCCAGCCAAATTCAATCACCTGGCAGGATGATGGCACAGCTCCTTCCCTTGCAACGTTCGGCCCTGCTTCCATTGGTCTATACGTTGGAACCCAGAGCCAGCAGGTCTGCTTTCTGACTTCAATCCTCGCTCTCATTACGCTAAACCATCCATAGACACTCCTGCAATCAATTGCCACCAACGTTGATGTTTCCAAGGTCAACTCACAAACTTGGACTCCTTCTGCCGCTGTTGGACCCAACTTCGCGGGCTAGTGAGTGTTCTTCGCCCCTTTCCAGAGTCATCGCCAACCCCCCCCCTGCTAGCTTTATCAGGATCCAATCCAACAGCGCTCCTAATCCCAACAACACCCAGTTCCCGGCCCAGGCGTTCTCTGCAAAATTCGCGTGCGTCATACCCTCTTTTTTTGATTTTTTGATTTTTTTCCTACCTCTCAATGGTTCGAATAGTCTCACCGGCATGACTGGCACCTTCAATTCCACCGTCCAGGCCCAGATCAGTGGAGCGGTGTCATCCGCGGGGGCTTCCTCAACCTCTGCTGCCGCTAGTGCATCTGGGTCTACAGCTCGTGCCAGTGCGGTCGGAACGTCCACTGTCAAGGGGAGTTCCGCTGCCAGTGCCGCTGCGAGCGCCACTTCCTCTAGCAATGGTGCTGGTCACATCACAGTGCCCCATATTCTCACTGTCACTGGGATCATTGCTATTACCTTTGCTTTCTTCCTCTGATCACCTTATACCCTTCCACGCTACTGGCCAGTCCCATTCACGCTCGCATAGCTGTGGTCCTTCCTTTTCTAATAGACGAACTATGTAATTGGAGGATGTTTCCTATTTAATGGCATTGTCTTGATTCTCAGGGAATGGTGCAGTCTGCAAAATATGTAGCGTTAATGTTCACGATCCCCTGGTAACGACCGCCCAACGTCAGGTTGTAAGGGGCGATATTCATGCGCCAAGTGGCCAACACGTGGTGTCGTTTGCTCCAAACAAATATGGCTACCTGGTACTCGTACAGCTGACTCAGCGTACGGTTGCTAGGTTTTGGCTGTAGAATACACCCATTTCTTTTTCCGGGAACCCGTACAGTGTACGGTATCTGGGTGATTAACAGTATCTACGACACTCATCCGCTGACATCACGACTGCCTCCCGATGTCCAGTGCAACCACCGAGCCCAAGAAATCTCGATCCAAAGCCAAGGAAAAGCGCCAGGGACAGACCAAGGCCAGCGGCTCAGAACGCCTCAAGACCGTCGTGCGTAGATTGCCACCGAACCTTCCCGAACACATATTCTGGCAGTCCGTGCAGACGTGGGTGACAGATGACACCGTCCTCTGGAAGGAGTATTACCCTGGAAAAGTAAAAAAAAAGTGAGTGCTAGATACATCGGTCGTGAATTCGGTGGCGCTTACTGTATCATCGTTGCTCAAGGCTGAACAAGGAGAACGTGCACTCCCGCGCCTACATCGCTTTCAAGACGGAGGAATTCGTCGCAAAGTTCAGCCGCGAGTATGACGGGCATATATTCAAAGATAAAGCAGGTCGGATATTTATCTTGCCACTTTCTCTTTCAACGCTGGGACTTATCATACCGTGATCTATTTTGTTACTTAAGGGAACGAATCGCAAGCTGTGGTAGAGTTTGCTCCATATCAGAAAGTACTGCTGGAGAAGAAAAAAGTTGACGCTAGGAACGCCACTATCGATCAAGGCATGTTATAATGTCCTCGACGCCTCTCTAGTCTAATCGTCTGAACCAGATGAGGAGTACATCGCCTTTCTGCAATCTCTGGAGGCCCCTTCCACCAAACCTCAGGACGCTGACCAGCTCTTGGAGATGCTAGGTCCGTCGCATCGCGCACACACAATCAAGCATGATTTTCCTTACGCATACCCTTCTAGTTGCCTCTACTGAACGTCCTGCCATGCCGGCTTCGACACCTCTATTGGACGCCCTCAAGGCTGAGAAATCTGCCCAGCGGGACAAAGAGGCGATCCAAAGGAACCATCCTCACTACAAGGACGCCGTTCAGGCATCCAAGAAGGACGAGTCCAAGAAGAAGGCCGCGACCTCCATCGCAGCTTCCGAGCACAAACAAAGCGGCGAGTCGACCGCACCGCTAGGCAAACGAGCCGCGAGAAGGGCTGCCGCCGCCCAGAAAGCTTCTGCGCAGCCTGGCACCGCGACGCATCCGAAGACCGGAAATGCATCCGCCGCTCCACCTGGGCCCGCGTCCAAGCCATCTCCGTCCTCTCCCAACAAGGGCAAGTCCGGGCGAAGCGGCAAGCAGCAGCCACCCAAACCGCCGTCTGCTACGTCACCCGGTCATGGTAAAGCCTCATCGGCTGCTGCACCTTCTTCAAGTCCACCCACGGACGCCGGTCCCCCCACGCCTGCGTCCGTGTTTATGACATCTGCGCCTGCACTCGCGCCGGCGAGCTCGGACAGCTCTGGAAGGCGGTCACGGCCCGTGCTTGGTCTCGCGTCGAGGCAGTTCGAGGCAGCCCTCAGCGGTGCTGGCGTCACCAAAGGCGGCGGCAGGCGCGAGCGCGGGGCCGAAAGGGAGAGGGATAAGGATAAGGGGCCCGCTAAGGATGGACCTCCCTCTGGAGAGAAGAGGGAGGGTGGGGGCGGGGGTAGGAAGAAAGAGGACGACGGGCTGGCGCGCGGCGGCCCTGCTGAAGCTCCACAGCCTGGCGTCTTGCCTGCTCCTACCATCCTCCAGCGCGAGGCCAAGCAGCACCCGCCACGCCCGTCGCAACAAGCCGCGCCGACGGACACTACGTCGGGCACCGTGGCATCGACAACCGATGCTCACCCGCCCTCCTACTCGAACCGCGGCCATGGCAGACGAGGCAGAGGACGAGGCAGGGGTGGAAACAGAGGAGGAGCACCGGCGCCGGCCGCGGATTCGTGAAGCGAGTACAGTACTCCGTCTTGTTTGACGGTCTTGGTCGAGAGGATGGTTAAAAAATACCTCAATTTCCAGCGGAGGAAGACGCTAAACTTCGCAAAAGGTTGTCCAGCCGTGCCCGTGCCCGGTAGACGAAGTATTGTTTGTTCCCGTCATTCTATTTCGGGCCCATCCATCAAGATGCATCACATGGAGGTCGATCGCTGCTGTCGTACAGCACCTGTATTCCTTACCCTAACAACACCCCAGCATCAGCCAGGTGCCCCTCCTACAATTCGGGACACTTCGACTTTCTCACTCAACTCCGCTCAATCATCTCAAAAATCTAGTATAGTTACTGGTGGTTCTCCCAGTTGGAACGGGACTCCTCATCTTTGCGGGCTAGTCCTTTGTGGGTTAGGATAAACGAGGAACTAGTACTGGACATCGTAGCGTTTGTGTCCGTTTACTGTCACTTACTGTATTCTTATCAAATCTGGCCTTTCCATTGAGGAAGTCAAGCGATGCGAGTCCTAGCCTTCTCGGTTAACTACGATACAGTACTTGTGGGACCATATGAAACCCCTCCGATGTTTCGTCCGGGTCCCAACGATCGTCAGTAGGATTTAAGCGCCAGCACCGGAGATCGTCCAGGTCTCATACTGACAAGTTCAGTTATTTGCGGTGCGGCGATGGGGGACTTCAAGTTGATGTCACTTGATACGTACTATACAATACACCATCTCACTATTGACGACATGCATGTCCGGGCAGCCCGGAAAATGGCCAAGGCGGTGCCCTGATGACCCTCTCCTGCGGTTGTTCCGGACATTTCGCGATGTATCCAGTACATGGATCGAGCCACACGTGACCCACGAGAAGAAATTGGTCATCTGGCGTTACGCTCGTGTGTCTCAGACTGTCCCGCACTCGAGAATCAAGTTCCTATAGCGTCGCCACCAAACCTCGGCCTATAAGAAATAGTGGAAGGTTGTTTGCGGTGAGCCTTTTTTTCTACATCTGCCCCCCCCCCCCCGCGAACGAGAGTTCTCTATTCTATGATGAGCACCATTCACAAAAGAAAATCAAGCTCAACAGTCTAATGGATGCTTTTATTCCATCTGATGACCTTAATTCTGCAATCCTGATCCCCCACCCCCCGCCCTCATGCCTGATGCGTTTTTTGGAAGCTTTCGACTGACCTCCTTTTGAACTTCTCTCTACAGGTTCTTGGATTGTTTGACTAGACGACGTGGTTTTTACTGCTAGTTACATCATCCGTCGGATGTTGCGGTGCAGGCCGAGCTTGTTGGTTCAGCGTACCTTTGATTTGACGAATGCGCATTGGATTGAATTCTTTATGACTGACTGAACCCGTGTTGTGCGTGTATGATTACTTGCAAGAAAACCGCTTCTCGGTACATCATGATGTCCACCACTCAACAAACCTAGTGCAGAAGATAGCCATATGTTTATGATGCGGGGAGATCACACGTAGCAATGCATTACTGAGAAGCAGAATTTTTTTTTACAGCAGAATTTCTAGTCCTGATAATGCGACGTGAAATGTATGCGTGGATGGGGTCAGTTACCCTTGCGGCCGAAAGTAGGCGGCAGCATACGACATGGCTCATCAGAGTTCTGCTCACGGGCAGTTGAAATGGAGAAAAATGTCTGAGTGGAAGATTATGCAAGGAACATTTTGTACAGTCTACTGTGACAGATATACAATAACAAGCGACTCGATCGAGCCAAGCAAAATAGAAAGGACCCTCATAGTGCGGTCCCGCGCTCGAAGCTCGCGCGTATTTCCGCGGTATATTTGTCGAAGTAACGCGCGATCTGGGGAAAAAGATATTATCAGACCGACTCAAGCAAAGACTAAAAGACGGCTCTACCTTCTTGTTGAAGACACGGTTCTTTTCATTGATATATGTGATGTCGCCCGTATCGTCGTTTGGACGCTTTCTAGAGAATTTGCGCCGCTTGTCGATACTATCAAAGTAGGTGATCAATGAGTGAGGCGAGGGAACGCGTATGATCACGCAAACGTACTCAGAATTAATGTTGCCGATGACGCGGTCAATCGCTTCATCAGAAGGCTTGTTGTCGGCATAGAGCAAGCTGTTCGCATCCCGGTAGAGGCTTTCTGCTGCCAACTGCTGCTGGTGAGCGGTCGGGACCAACTGGAAAGAACCCAGATTTAGTGTTTGTCAAAAGTAGTGGAGAGAGAAAATGCGTCACCTGTGAGCTTGACGCCTGCGTTGGATCGAAGCTCATTAATGAGAATTCCGAGGATCCATTTCGTGAAAGTGTCCCGGGCGCAAGTCCCATCGCAGCCTCCTTCTGTCTATTGTATGTCTCCAAATCTGGCTTGAGCTTATCGATCTCCTTCTTATATTTCCGCCGAGCCGCATGCGCATCATCTACAAAGCCGCGTGAGCAAAGAGCAGAGAGAAAAGAGACAAGCCCGGCGAGGACGACGCGAAAAATAAAAAATAAAAACGCACCGTGGAACTCAAAGTCTGCCCTCCGGCCCTTCCTCGCAAGTTTCTTCTCCCACTCTTCGTTCTCCTCAATCGTCCACTCCCAGTTCTTCTGCCTCTCGACGTCCTCGCCCCGCTCTTCCGCATCTGCTCTCAGCCGCAGCGTCTCGGCGAGTTTACGCTGCTTCTCGAGCCGCACGAGGTCGCGAACGGTGGTTTTGGTCCTCGAGGATTCTTCGATCACAGAGGCACGGTTCGCGAGTGCGGACGACCGCTGGAACGGGCATTGAAGAGCCAGTCATGATTCGGGGAAGTGAGACGACGCACCATTTTTGCTCTGAGTTGCTGTATCTTTACTTTCCTTTCGTGCATCGTCGTGAGCTTCGCTTCCATTCCCTCATCATCATCGGCTTGTTCGTGATTCTGGATGTTTGCTGTGTCATCCTCAGGGACTTCGTCAACCTCCTCTGGCGTTTGTGGCTCGCCATCTGAATCCGCGTATTCTTTTGGGTTCATTCTGACAGGGGAGAGATTGATCAAAAATGGGGTAAGGTGGCTCAAAAGTGTGATGGAGGAAGGAGGTATCGAATCTAATTGATGGAGTAGTTGAAACTACTGGCAAGTGCACACGCTCCTGTGGCAGCACGTGATACGTGAGAAACATTTTCCTAATATTAGCAAATCCATTAAATTACGCTATCGTGGCAAGTTGTCAAGTGCGTGCATCATCGTCCTAAGATTCGTACTGTTAACAAGACATCGTATCAAGACATTGCTACTCCTAAGTACGCTCACTTATTAGTGATGCTGCGCACGCTTGCTCGCAAGCCGTATACGCTCCCCATAAAAGTACAACAAAACCGGCATAGGAATGAATGCGCACGTAAGAAACGCGAGAAGGGTACTCGCCCAATCGACCCCAAGGTTATTATTCATCGCCACCCCAAACAGAGGGAAGCCTGCGGCAAACGAAGATCGCATGAGGTCATTCCCTGCGAGTACGCTCGCGGCGTATCGTGGGTATGCATCCGCGAGATAATTCAACACAACGTTCTGCGGGGCGCCCGCGTCAGCGACGTCTCATCACTAATGCCCGGATAGCCAAAAATGGCACTCACCAAACCCAGAATCACTGACGCAGGATAGATACTCGAGCCTAGAATTGGCACTATCCAATGGACGCTGGTACGGGCGGACCAGCCGAACCAAAGCAACGAGATTGGAGCCAAACATGATGCTAACATCGCCACCGGCATCCGTTTTTCGGGTTTGATCTTGCCATTTTCGTCGAACTTCTTCTCCTCGACGCGATAGATATATAAGAAGTACGGTGGTAGGGTGAGAAAGATCCCGCCCAATATGCCGAGGAATGCGAGACCAAGTAGTTGCGGCTTGAAATGGTAGATTCCAATGAACACGATTGGGAACGACTCAAACCAAAGGTAGAACGTTGCGTAGAGGAGGGCGGTATAGAGGTTGAGTAGCAGGACAATGGGTTCTTGGAAATTAAGCGTGAATGGTCGAACCAACACATCCAGCGCGATATCGCGTCCAGTCAGGTTCTCGGCCTCGATTTCCGACTGCGATTTAAGCCGATGGTCACCTGTAGCATTGCGAAGACGCTTGGCACGGCGGTAAAGGATGTTGGAGGAAGAAGTCTCTGGGAAGAAGAAGAAAAGGAAGACAAGGGTGAATCCGCTCAACCACAACAGTTCCCACATCGTCCATCTCCAGCCCTTGAAATGTGTTGCGAAGTTGCCGACGATGGAACCTGTTACAGGGGCGCATGCGGCGCAAGCGCTCCACAGTGTGATGCCATATATCCGCTTTTTGGGACTATATATGTCCGCCACGGTTGCACCTCCCGTTGCAAGGACTGGTGAGCCGATGAAGCCGGTGATGAACCGGAACGCCAGGAGCATGCCGAAGTTTGTTGCCAGGGCTGTGGGGACGAGGAGGACAACGAATAGGAACAGAGTGACCCAATAGATGGGCATTCGGCCAATGTAAGGCATTTCGCTCATCGGCGACCAAAGCATAGGCCCTGTAGAGAAAATTCCAGGTCAATGAGGACGGAAGTGACGCGGAACAACAAAACGACCAACCAGTTCCAGCGCCGAGCAGGAACATTGAGAGCCCGAGAGTCGAAGCGACCTCACTGACGTTAAAATCCCGCGCAACGTCTGTGACCCCGGCGGTATAAATAGCAGAGCCGAAGTAGACAGAGAATGTCAAAAGGCAGACTTGAAACATGACCCATGTTTTCCTGGCCTGCGACCAGTTCATTGGGTTCTTCAACCCAAACATCAATGTGGTGTGTGGAACGGATAACAATCTCGACGTACTTCTGGATCATTGGGACTATACCATGTCACCAGCAAGGAATCAGCCCCTTCCTCTTTTGCAGCCTTCGTGAACTCTTCCGGTGTCACGAGGGTGAGGGAGGAAGGTAAGACCTCTGGCTTGCTGGCATGTGCTTCTTGTTCATCGTATGCGCCGTAACCTCGCCCCCGGGCATTCATTGGGTCATCATGATCTTCTAAGGGTGGTCCCAGAATGGTCGCGGACGACGGTTTCTTTTGAACCGCTCTCTGATAGACACTGGGCGGCGTTGTCTCGTCGATGTGGGGGAAATACGCCGTCCCGAAGACAGAGCGGACGACGAGGGCAAAAAACGTGTCATGGAATAGGCTAGCCATGACGGTCGTCCTGGGACTGTGGGATGAAATGAAGTAGCCAGGAACACATGTATGGGATCTAGTTTATAACGAGGTAGTTGCGAACACTCCGGAGGGAGAGGTAGGTAACCCGCCATGCTGACATATAGGATGACGGAGGGGAGTAATGAGTTTTGACAGAGCTTATTGAAGGAAACGTGCAGGTACACAGTCAAGGGACGAAGAGAGCGGAAAGGGAGTAAATAAGCAGCACAGCCACCACATTGTATGCCTTTTATGGGGTCCAATATGGGTCCGTTTGCATTACAAATAGAAACTTGGTCGTGATGGACATATTTTGTCCCGCGAATTTACAGCATCGTACATACATCGCTTCGGGATTCTTGTGGGTCAGCCAGTCGTGCAAGAAATGATGACAAACGCCGCCATCACCGCGAACATCCGGAAGACCAATCACTGGCATATCCTTCGGTTGGAAATGCTAGAATCGGAAAGGAGAGCCGATAATCGCGGGGATTGGTTGTTCCAACTTCTTCTGTACTGTATGTACTTGTCGTTACCGCGTGGTTAGCGGCTTGAGGAACTTTCCATACATAAAGCCATGTTGGCGCCCTGGAAGTCTGGATGGGTGCCAAGACAGGCAGTTCCATGTGAGAAGATATGAACGACTTACCCCGGAGTACTATACAAGATGGCAACGTGGCAAAACGCAAGGGCTAGTACTGCAATTGAACGGGTTGGTTATATATAAAGCACCTTGGTCATTGCATAGAAGAAAAAAAATTCAAATTTGTGTACAAAAATCCCGAGAAAACCCTCATGCCTCCTCATGGTTAGAGTCAGTCACCGACGAACAAACTATGCAAAACAGGAGCAGGTATACAACTAGAGGTGGTTGGGTCTCGACGGCCACCCACTATATCGGTAAAGAATCGTATCGATGTGCAGTTACTACCATATGATGACCCGTGGGTCATCAGACGAATGACTCAGGCACCGGTCACCGACAGACTCTTCATCGCTGAATCTAAACCAGAGGTGGGCCGCGCCCCATTCTCCGTCTCCTCGGTACCGTGAATGTGTAACACTTGGTGACCCTGTCAGTTTGGCAGTTTGGTGTTCAGTACTAGCTCAGAGAAGGCCGACATGACGCAACGTACCTCCGTTATATCCTCCTTCTCTGATTCTTCCTTATATTTGGCGATATTCGCCTGGAGTTCGCCTCCTTGCATCGCTGCAAGCGTCGCCATGCGTTTCATCGCTGTAATTCCCCACACTGCGCGGCGGACTGCACGTAGGAATCATGTGAATGGGACAATCCAGTGGCAAATAGTACGTGCTGGACACTTACAGCGCGTCCTTGCGTCCAAACGTTTCTGGATGTGCGGAAGCAGGTCTGTGGGGCCACCAGTTGGGCTTTCGGGGTCGGGCACGAAATGGGGCTTCTCGTCTGCGAGCCATGGGTGGTTCAACACAGATACCGCATTCGGACGCTTCGTAGGATCCACGGTCAGGCATTCCTTGACAAAGCCTTTCGCGGTCCCAGACACATTTGCCCAGTACTCCTCTGTTCGTTCAGTGTCAGGTAGGGCACAGGGGAGGGCCGGAAGAACATGCCTGGCTCGAATTTGTAATCGCCGGCTATGATGGCCTGCATTTCCAGTTGCTGATTCTCGCGATCGAATGGCGTGTAGCCGGCAAGCAGGAAGTAAGTGATGACACCCATTGCCCATATGTCTACTGGCTTCCCATGGCCCGCTGCCCAACAGACCTTCATCAGCGATCGTGAAGTCGTCATGATTTTGGTAATAACACATACTCTTCTTGAAAATTTCGGGAGCCATATAACCTGGAGTCCCACAGATCTCCGTGAGTAGATGGAACTTCTCTTCTTCCATGACCCGGCTCAACCCGAAGTCGGCAATCATGACGTCTGCTTCCTCAGCGATAGTTCGGAAGAGCAAGTTTTCGGGCTTGAGATCACGATGAACGATACCGCTGTCGTGGATATACTGGACGGCCTTCATGATAGTGCGCACCAGCTCGGCAGCATCGCTGGGGGCGTTTCAAGGAGAGTGCAAGACAAAAGAGCGATTCACGCACGGCTCATGGTAGTTACCCTTGGCGCATATCCTGTCAAAAAGCTCTCCGCCACTGCACAGGTCGAAGACCAGGTACAGATTGTTGGATGTCTGAATTTGTCGGTGAGGAACACATTCAAGGAACTCAATGTAGATGACCCACCTCAAAATAATCGTAGAGCGTGACAATATTCTGATGACCGCTAGACACGCGTTTCAGGACTGCGATCTCATTCCGCACCTATGTAGGCATTAGAGATTACACCCCAACAAAGCAACTATGTGTGGCGATGGATCGATAAGGATGTGGACGCACCATAAACTCCCGTCCTTCCATAAGTTTCTTGTTGATCACCTTGCAAGCATAGTACTTCCCCGTTTTGATCTGGACGGCTTCCTTCACAATAGCGTACGTCCCACTACCGAGGGTCTTGCCAGTGCGGTACTAATGATGGGAGTTTTTCAGAAATTAGGGATTCCATCATTAGAGAACAAATTCACTTGACAAGGGACGGTAAGTGGAGAACCGGACATCGTTACAGGGGCCTTAGGGGTCTGAAGGGAGACGAAGAAAACGAATAAATGCGTACGCAAAGCGAGATATCAGGAGCCCGTTAGAGTTTCTATAAATGGCATTATTGCGGACACACCGTTTCGGAGGGAGGCGGCGCCGGGGCCTCGCTCTGCCTTTCCGCAGCGGCCGGCGCCGTTTCCGGGCGTGGCGTGCTGCCTTGTTCGCTGCCGGCGCTGGCGACGGTTGCATTCGATTGGTCCTTCGCGGGCGCGGGTGCCCCTTTCAACGCGGTTCTGGACGAGCTGGCAGAATTGTTCGAGTCCTTCGAACGGTCTCGCAGCGCGGGCACGCCTGGGATCTTGCCCACGATTTTGCGAGGTATGCTTTGTATGGTGTTGGGCGACGGGTTCTGGCTTTGGGCGTTGCCCATGGTGCTGTTGAGGTCGGTGTAACAAGTTAAGAAGCAGAAGCCTGCGGCGCTTAGTAGATTAGTGTGTACGTATTTATGGGTAGGATCCCACTGCACTGCCCACTACCAGGGGCAACAGCGCCCTCCTGGCTGGGGGTCAACGTTTTACATGCGATACTGCACCCCGCGGTTGTCTACCCTCCGTCCCACACGTTTCTCTCGTATAACCCCTTTTGTACGCATAGCAGGCCAGTCTGACTCCGACCTCGTCAAGACGGTCCACCATTGCCTGCATCCCTCCACTAAATTAGACCCTGCCAGTCCACGAATAATAGGTCCGTCACAGCATTGTCATTGTGTTAGGGTATTATTAGAACTGGAATCGGCCACAATTACACGCGGGTACTCGGATGCACGAGGCGATGTGGCGCAGCGAGTGTGTACTCAGAAGCTCAGTTGCCAATCAAGCTCAAGGCCTTGAAAAAGCCATATAAACTATACACTGCCATGGTGTGATGCCAGTACTCTCTCGCTTAGCTACTTATCACCACTGGGCTCGCGGACAAGTGACCATAGACGGTGGCAGCGTTATAGAGAACGTGCAACGGTACAATCCAATGGTCGAGCAATTATTTTAGCCTCGCTGTCCAGCATGAGTAGGATATGTTCACTTTCCGAGAACGGCTTGGACAGATGCGGGTCCGTCGAGGAATAGAACCACCTTCTTTCGGCTCCCTTCCGCTGACATTGCTCGGTACCCACGGCGAACTCTGCTGGATATATATGACCCACTTGCTGCTTTGGCCCTAACCTGAGACAGAGATTCTCATGCCAGCCCCACCCGACCCGTCGTTACTTGTGCTCGACTCTGACGAAGAGGCTTTCCTCAAAGCTGCAACGAATATTGATGACTCTAAAGAGCTCCGCAATCATATACAAAGGATAGCCATGGAAGCATTTAAGGTAGGCGGATTGGGGTGACGACGTGGAGAAAATCTAAAATGTTATGAATATCCTTGCAGGTGTTTCCATACGGTACCATCAGCTCGTATACATTCGCAAAGTGAGCTAGAGCAATAGGTCACCCATGACCCAGATTAATAAATCTCGCATCGAAGAGCCCCAATCGCTCGTCTTCTTGGGTACACGGATGCCCTCGCTGTCGGGCTCCGTAATGGAGGAATTTTGTTGGACGCAGGGTGCTGTTGTGCGCCTTATTTGCTCTGCTAAAAGTGTGAGAGATTCAGAAAACTCGTTTGTCACGGTCACAGTTGGAGCCGATGCGCGCCGGGCTGCACGGGACGGCTGGCCTGCGCACCGAATTGTCGCAACCGACATTGTGCCAGGTAAGGGATGCATGAATTGGCCCCACAACTATTGTATGCTAATTACGATTCTTGCACAGAGTTCTGGGATTTGGGCCATAAACTATTTCGATCCTCAGCCGCTTCGTTCCCTGTCACATTCATCCATGCAGACCTCCTGGACGAAGCGCAGCTCACACCTGGACCGCCATCGAACGACGCCCCTGATCTCGCGAATCTGAGCTCGCTGAACCAACTACGTGGGCACGTAACAGCAATCCACGCGGCCGCGTTGTTCCACCTGTTTCCTGAAGAAAAACAGCGCGCACTCGCGCTAGCACTGGGCGGCCTCCTCGCTTCTGTTAGCGGTGCGAGTATTTTCGGCTGGTCGACTGGCGCCACGGAGGCTGGCTTTATCGAATTTGAAACCAGCGTGTCACATCCCCGACAGTTTGTTCACTCTCCATCGTCATGGGAAGAACTGTGGAATGGCGTGGTGTTTCCCAAAGGGTCGGTGAAGGTGGAAGCACATGTAACAGATTTTGACCACGACGTGGGAGTTAGGTTGAAAGGTGGCCTCCCTCCAAAGAGGCTCGACTGGGTTGTTCGCAGGATGTAGGCGAGGATCTACGGGGTATCATGGTGACGAGCATGCCGATGCCAATTACTGGCAGGTAACAAGATATCAACACTGTCCTTCGGGGTGATGTCTCGTTATCTATATGATGTCCAGGATCATCAGACTTTGCAAGTATTGCCTGGTGAATAGCATGGCTACTTTACTAGTTGACTCAGAAGGCCGGCAGAAAAATGTCAAAATCGTTTTAAGTGAAGCCCATTATCACGGCTTCTTAGGCAACTCGTTTCTCCTCAAAACGAGCAGGGTCTGTGTCACAGATGAGGTTGATTCCCGTCGGAATGAAACGGGTGAGGGCAACACGAAACGAATGGCACGCGAAAGACATCAAAGCATAGTAATTTTGATTTGAACAGCCTACTGATGGATTCTACGAACCGACAAGTATCGGGAATATGATATGACGATGATCCATACCCAGCAAACCCATGGCAAATCTTGGGATTGAGAACAGTGATTTACCGAGTTCCCATGGGTGACATGTCAACCACCGCCTACGAGGCATCTTAGGGTGTTGAGGAATGGGGGTGTTCGGGCCCCACACTGCCAAGTGATGAAGTATCGGGTTAGGCGGCGTTACTAGTAATGGCTGTGTATGGTGGGGCAGCACTAGGCGCCACATTCGAAAATTATGACGCGCACCTGCACCTGCACCTGCACCAAGCACCCCTAGTAGGTTATCACAGGTCAGGCGTTGGTCCTTGATCCTGTAGTATTGTAGTAGGGTCACACGCTGTCCAGAGAACCCTTCATTTGATTTTGGCGCTTTTCGTATTGCGCCCTCTTCCATCGCTTAGTTTGGGGCCTGGGGTCGAAGCGCCAGTTGGTAATACAGTACTACCGAGAAGCGCGACTGATCGCGACATATCCTCGACAGGTGGTTGTGTAAGAGGTGTGCCAAGTGAGAAACATTTCCCGGCCCGCACTGCATCCGATGCTATCAAACGCGGGTCCTCGCGTGCGGCGTGAGAATCGCCGCCAAAGCGTTTTATATCCCTCCACAACTCCACAGTGACCATTGCACCAAAAGTGCTGTGCAACGGGAAGAATACGACCTGCCCTCTGTCTCTGCTGTCCTATCGTCAGAAAAGAGGCAGCGGCTCAAATTCGTCGAGATGGATGGCTTGGGTATCGTTTATCTCATCGAGAACGCCCAACAGTTCTGGTCAGGTGCGCTGGGGCGGCACCCTCACTCCAACGCGGCACTTGTAGGCCCTTGCTGACGCTCATCTTCAGAGCTCGAGGACATTCTCAAGATACCGGGAAATGCTTCACTGTCCCTTCTCGATGCTATACTGAAGCGCTCGATAGCTTTCTGCGCCTCGTATCACGGTGCGTGGTCAACTCCCTGCCCGCTGTGCTGCGCTCATCCCTGGCACCCGCAGAACAATATTTGCAGAGCCCTTTGCAACTGGAGCATGCATGCGACTTCATCCTTGATTCCGAGCTCTTTGCGTTTCACTCGGAACGCATGTGCGAGATCCTAACTGACGAAGCAGCAGGGGTCAGCTACGCGCTTTCTTTTTTTTTTTTTTTCGCGTGCTTGGCGAACTAATGCCAAGACCATAAGAACACAGATCCTCACGCTCAGTTCATGCTGTACAGCATTTTGCTCTACTATGGCCGACGCACCGCAAGCTTCCTCCGCTCACAGAAGCGATGGCAACTTTTGATTCCCCTGCTCATGGACCATGTTCTCGTTGACATCGACCCTGATGTGGAAGACACATTTTCCGGTATGACATCCACTTCGGGTCCAAGCACAGGCTGGAAGGGTCTGGTCATCCCCATCGAGGCAAAGCTGCGCTCACTATCTGTACGACTCCTGTACGAAGTCTGCCGGTCGTCCAAGTTCTCAATTGCGGACCTCAGTCAGTCTCCACACCTTTCCCATTGTCACCCCCTTATTTGTGTTTATAGAGGTGTTTGGCGATCCTTTTTTGGACAAGTCATTTGACCTTGTTGAGCAGACTCGCAACATGCAAGATGAGACCTTCAATTATTCTGTCATCAAATTTATTGTACGCGTTCTGTTCATTGCTACAATTTCTGCAGTCTGAGATTAGCTGTAGATTGCGCTTAACGAGCAATTCATGGTCGCAGAGCTGACCACCAAACACCCGAATCCAGTCACGAACGCCACACATTCCCAAAATCGCGTGTTGCATGTGCTCATACGACGGCACGGCACCAGCCAAACTTTCGGCGAGAACCTGATCTTCATGTTGAACCGTGCTAGTAGGCTTTTTTTCTTATATGCGTGGTGTTTGAACGTTTCTGAACGGCTATATCAGGCCGAACTCCTGAGGACCTCGTCATGCAATTACTTGTCTTGAAAATGTTATACATACTCTTCAACACTAAGGGACTGTCAGAATACTTCTACACAAATGATCTTTGTGTCCTTGTCGACGTCTTTCTCCGGGAAATCGTTGACCTGGACGAAGAGTCCGAATCGGTATGCTTAGTTTTTGACATGTATCAAGCTTCTAATATCAATAATATACAGCTCCGGCACACATACCTTCGTGTGCTGCATCCCCTTCTCACCAAAACCCAATTACGCTCTCTGCCTTATAAACGATCCCAAATTGTTCGTGCACTCGAGTCCCTGGTGGAAAAACCCGAGATTCGTGAAGTCTGCTCGACGACAAAACGTCTTGTCGAACGATGTCTCAGCGGAGAGTGGTGTGTACAGCATCGTACGCCCAGCAACGTCGCGCGGGTCTCCGCAGAGCCTGGATTGCAGCGCACCGCAAGCCCAAGTAGTGATTTTGTGGCTGCTCAGTCACTCACCCCGAAGTTTCTAAGCACCACAGCATCATCCACGGCTAACCCGTCCCTCTCACGCCGTCGGTCACTTAAAGGTAGTCGGAGCGCGGAGAACCTACGGGGCTTGGCGACAGCGAACGCAAAGCCAGCCTCACGCGCTCTCGAAGCGCTCTGCCAACCCGCAAAGGACAGCTCCTTGTCCCTTGCCGTTGCGTCACAACCCAACACTCCGGCTTCGCATCATCATCAGCCCCGTGCAGCCTCGGAGACTCTCGTCGACAAGCGGCTTGCTGATCGACGCCAGCCCGCGCATGCTCCGGGCGTGCGCGAGGTCAACGTACCTGTCCGTCACAACTCGCTCGAAACAGGGTCACCAATGTCACCCGTCAGAGCGCTTGTCTCGCCACCACCTCCGCCATCGCCACTTATACCTGCGTCTGTGCGAAGCTCTGAGACGCGCCTTCTGTCACGCCGCGCGGGTGGCGCAGTGAGTGGCACCTCGACTGCGAGTGGGACAAAGAAGATTCAACGCCGGTCTCCGCCGCCACCGCCAAAGCGCAGGAAGCCGCCGGCGGTGCCCATGCGTTTCGTTGGCACCTCGAATAGTGGCGCACAGATTGCCGCCATCGCATCGTCGACATCAGCACCAGCATTAGGGAAGACCTGATCTTTCAGCACTTGTCTCCGCATTTTTCCTCTGCCAGCACGGCGGGGCATCGCTGCAAAATGTTCCGAACTGCCTGGGCCAGTTTAGCACAAGGACAACTACTTTTTTTCTAGCTGATCTCACTCACAATGCAATAGATGTACGATATATCCATCTGTGTAATACTCATCAATGCACTCCGATGGCCTCTACTATTCAGGCTCACAGTTTGGCGGTTGACTAACTTTACGACGAAGCCAATGGCGTGACCTCACAGCGCAGGATATCATCGTCGTCGTTCTGGACCACTTCAGCTGATGGTCATATCCCTGTGTCCGGTGATGTCCCGACGAATGACTGCAATAACCTGAAATGAGCATGTGGGACGGGAGAGCGAGTTCGAGCTGCGGAGCTGACTGGCAGGACCCCAGTTTCTTTCACACGTCATGTGAACATGCAGTCAAGCATCATATGGCCTCCTGTGATGCCAAAAGGATAAACCCTCAGGATTTACCGAAAGATCGGGCTGGTATCACGTGCGTACTCGTGATCGCGTGAAGCGCCAGTCTGGCGCCGCAGGTGGCGCTGTCCAACTGTGGTTTGGGCCCGGGGCTAGGACATTGCTACGACGCCTTACGTGCCTCTGAAAGAAATGGTATCGTTAAACCCACCCGCCACTCTCGGCTACTCAAAGTGGCCGATTTTCTGCTCCCGGGTTATTACTGCATACAAGTGTACGCTACCTATCTTTTAAAGTTTATTATCCGGCCGGGTCTAATCAGAGCTTGAGCTTGAGACACTCCAATTGGTTCTGCTCCAAAAGCTAAAAATGAGAATGAAAATTGATTTGGGTACGAACTTGCTATGAGGAGCTGCAAATTATTAACCGTTTCGGAGGCAGGACCCTGTTAATTATCGCGTAACTCCCGAGTCCACTTGGATTCGAGATTAATTTGATAGCTGATGATGGTACTAGTAAGGTCATTACGAGATCGACCGGCCAAGACCAAATAAAGCTTTCGGCGCTGAAGGAGTTGCGGTTAGCACACGCTTCCTACTACCTGAACTTTGGTAAGTTCCTCGCAGAGTTATTTTGATTTCATGGCCGCCAGTGACAGGTGGCGCAGCTCTTCTGGAAGTTATTCCAAAGATGGTGAGATTGCAAACTCCCTAGTAGCTATGCATCCAAGAAGCTTGGGTGTCAAAAGTGTGCCAAAAATCTAAAACAAAAACGGTGTTCGTGTCTGTGTTAAGTCTAATTTAGATTGTTTGAGGACTGAGGCTGGAAGGTTGAGATACTGTACAATTGCGTCGTTTGTGGACGCCTCCGCGATAAATTTTAATTATTCCTCGCTCTGGGGACACGCGCGATACGCCACAGTGATCACGGGTCAAAGACATGTTCTTGCGTCCTCCAGAGTCCAGACGGAAGCTTGGCATAGCTTGAAATCACCCGGAGTCAACTTGTGCAGAGTCATCGTTGCGTCCTTGATTCTCTGGCTACTCGTATCCGGCTTTGATTAGTAGTTTGTGATTGGGCTCACCAAGGGAACCAGTGCGGGAGCAATGTACATGTTATTGCCGAGAAAGCCATAACGATACAATTACCGTGCTATGTCAATCACGGTTTAGCCACCCGCGAGGCGCACAAAAAAAGACAAGAGGTCCGTCACGGGTACAATGGTCGCAGGAGAGCAGGTAAGTATTAAACAATCACGCAGCGCTTGGAACTTGAACGGCTTGAGACGGCAAGTGGAGCATATTCCATAGGGGAAATCCGGCATGCCTGCCCATGAAATTTTTTACGCCGGTGTGCTTGAAGCCCAACTTATTAAAAAAGTAGACCTGAAAGTGATCTCAAAAGTTGTTCTGGATCAATGCTTCTGTATGGACATACTGCCGAGGCTGTCTGTACGTCTGCCGTTATACATTGCGACTGGCGATTGGCCTAAATGGGCACTGCGGGTGAAAATTTCCAAGGGATGTTCTCTGGAAAACTCACCACCTCTCGTAGCACGTTTACAAGAAGCTTGCCGAGGCCTCGACGTTGGAAGGCAGGCTGAACACCGATAAGAAGAAGATGCCATGCCTCTACTCGCGCTTGCGGACCGTTTGGATATGAGCTCTGATAAAGCTCATTGTATTTTGGAGTAAACTAGGAGCGGTTATGAGTGCGCAAACGGGGGGAACGGGAATGGGCTAACATGGTGAGTTACCCAGTCTTTTATGTCATCTCCCATGTGACGGAAGTAATCCTCAGACAACCTGCACATTGGGTTAATATCGATGGGCGTACTGGCGGCATGGCCTTACCCTATATGAAAGTCCGCTCCAGGTCGAATCCAGAAGGAAACGGCGTGAATTTGATCATCCAAGCCGGCAACCCACACTTCCCCATCTCTGAGGCACGCGTTCATACATTCTTCATACAGTACCCTCTCGGCAGTCTTGGAGGCGCCGGATAGACATATAATAGCATTGTCTGTATGTGAGTATTAGAGTAAGGGGTTAAGGGAGCCACAGTAAAGGCGTAGAAAATGCACCGTTAATCAGAGCCATCTCAAGGAGTTCAATGATTCGTGTCCTTTCTTGCTCTAGAGAGAAGACATAGGCATTCGAGTACAAACGAACAGCAGCCCTTACCATTCGGGGCAGTCAAGCGACGGGGTATGGGGGCCGGAGAGCACATAGTTGTGCGGAGAGACCTCAGTCGATGAATGATATGATACCAGGCCAGCGGCAACTGAGGTGGGGGTGAGGAGATGAAGACAAACTGCGGTAATTTATATGAATTGAGACTTGAAGTCCCAGGGCAGCCGCTAAATTGCCTGCAGCAGACTTTGAGACGCCGAGAAACGACCTTCTCAGTAAACATGGAACTAAGAGAGGTTGCTCGCATCGCCATCCACGTAGCTTTTGTTTCGCGTCACGAGAGTACGATTCTGTACGAAAAATCCGACCAAATGCTAGACACGAAGTCAGCGGAGTTTTCACATCGAAGACATTTGCAAGGCAATTGATGTGAGTCGATTAGTCAAATCCAGGAGATGAAAGCGAAAAATTTGCGGCGGCAATCAGATGGATCGCCAAGAACTGGCAAGGCATCCTCATAGAAGATATAATTCCCGAGAATAGATGATCTGAGTTCCCCGGTTCGGAATATACAGATGGAGAAAATCATAGAAGGTGGACGCGCGCGCAGTACTGTATGCCAACAAAAACAAGATAAAGACACCGGAATTTGAATCCCAGGCTATTGGTAAGGGTTGATTGGCGTTACAGTGTTGACTCGGAGTTGAGTTATGTCCTGAGGCCAGTGATGGTCCTGAGTAGGCTGAGTTTGTAATTGCAATTGCAGGTTATCAAATACATCACACCATCCACTACGTCCAGTTCCCACGTTTGGTCGAGGCAACTTGGTCGAGGTCGCTTCTCCTACTTCTTGGAATGGTTCCTGCGGAACAAGGTTTGTTCTTTCTTAAATCTCGGTGCACATGTTTGAGTGGTAAATTTAGGCCGCCTATTCTCACGCCATTTTTGGTACCGACGACATTGCAAACCAACGATTATCGATGATAATCTGAAGGCTGCTACTGTCGTAGCGTTGATATACGACAAAATGCCCTCGCACGGCGCTATTTTCGCGTGGATTTTGTCACTGGTGTCTGGTTTTCGAGGGGTGTATATCAACGGTTTGTCCTCGAATGTTCTCATCTCGCGGATTTCGCAGTGCAGTCCCAACTCATCGCGGTAAATGGACTGAACGTTCAGGGTTAGAAGCTGCCGGATGGTTCGAGTTTGGAAATGACCGTCTTGCGTCTCCCCCTTGCAAAGAAGGAGGGTAGAGCAAAGCAACTTGAAGTCGGAATTTAAAAGTCAAGGCAAGCGCAAGCGTCCACGCGTCCACGAGCTGAGGTCATCTGGTAGTTGGACTGCGCTTGGCCGGTCGGCGGTCGGTATTCTAGCCCGTGCTGGGCCACTCGAGCCTACGTAGTGTTTCGGTTTCCGACCTTTCCCTGAGACTGGTGGCGGGTGATCTGGAAGCTTACTGTATTTCGGGGAGCAAACACTTTCGCAATCAATGACGGACCACACGGCCTTCCCGTCCAAAATCGGGTTCCAGGCCCTCGCGAATCGGGGACGGTCCGTCTCGGATCTCTATTTCTGTGCCTCTACTTCCGCCTCTGGACCGTAGAACCTTCAGCTAAAAGTCCTCTAGTCAGGGCGGCGATGTCAGGTGTGGATGGCGAGCGTCATATCGTGACGCGTGGTGTATGGTAGCTGGTATGTCCCCGCCCTCAGATAGGTAGCGTCTATTTGGCTCACACTCAGCACCCAGATCACTCTTCGTTTCTTCTTAGCTTCTGCTCTTATGCTCCTCTGCCTCGATCGTGAGTCGGGGGAGATCTGTGCTGCTAATAACAGGCCATATCCTTCGCAAAGATCACACGGGATAATGTTCCGTGTCCTAAACGTGTGTCTCGTGGCCCCAAGCGCGCCTACATAGACTACCAACTTGGTTGACCACTTGCTCCGGCCGCTCTTCGCCACTGTAGGATCCCCGCCAGTCTAAAAGGGCCTCGGGAATTTCTGATAGATTTTCGAATGCCCAACTATTCGGAACTTCTTGGCAATGACTGGGCCGCGGTCATTGCGTCCGACGGCTTGGATGGGTACATTGCGCCTTAATTGTGATCTTGGCCAGCACGTAATATGAATGTCTCCACCAGACTCGCGGTGATACAAAGGAACGGACGTAATTTGGGTTTGGGGACTAATATTCTCGCATCAGATTTTACTGACTCCGAAAACCCACCAAGCACTCACTCCCAGTTGTCTTCACGTATGTCGTTGCCAGTGGCATTCTGCATACGTAGACCACGCGTTGGGATAATCGGCGCTCAAAAGAAGGCCCGTCTGAGGTCCAGACATTTGCCTTCAAATATCTAAGCCATTTACCCAAAAATCAAATGAGGTGCTCCCCCAAATCTGTCTGGATAAGTTTTTCATCTCCGAGGACTTCCGCGGTTTGCGGTTTGGGAAATAGTGATGGATCGTGATGACAGAATGTAAACTAACTCAAACCCGGGGTGAAAGGAAATGGGGGGGGTTGTCGTTCTGTGGACAGTGGACAGTACGCGTCCCACATTAATGGTCCCGCCGAACGTAATTGACATGGCTTCTCAGCCTGCTCGGACCTTCTAGGGTTTCTAGGTACTCTGTCGATACCAAAAGCGTGCGCGCCTTGTTACCCACTTATCCGGGTTACCTTTCACGCTTCATACAACCAACCCTAGGCCCACTGAGGGGGTATCGATTTTCGCCAAATGGAGAATGATGCTTACCGTGGCGCACAGATATGCCCTGTTCGTCCATACTCGTGTCAAGAATTCCCTGGCAAGCGTCAAGGCATTTGCCAATTTTCTTTCTTCATCACAGATAACTTGGGTATCGCGACCCTGACAAGCGCTACCCTCACCAAATTTCCTGCCCTCAATTCAGCTTTCGAAGAGCAGTCCAACACGGACTTGTGATTCTGATTGATTCATCGCCCCTATTCGCGCCGTCGATGGTATCAGTTGAAAATTGTAAGTATCCTCAGAAATACCCTCAGTCCTAAGCCCAGAGATACGAACACAATACTGTGGGTACCCAAACCGCCGCCGACAGCCCATGCATAATTCGGACCTACATTTCATTCGCAACGCTTCTTGACCGTCGATAAGACTCAACGATCCTACCAGGCGATATTTAGACCCCTCAGGCCTTCTTCCCTCTTGACCGCTCGACCGTCCTGCCCCAAGTCTATCGCTCTGATTGTCCAAGGAACATAAAATTTCATATACGGATCGGTTCCTATCTCCGTCAATGCCGACATCTCCGAGTCGTATCCCCTAGACGAAATTACACATGCTGTGTGAAATCACATCGCGGCTGGGCTGTTCTTTTCCCAGCACAGCACACTCAGGCTGACTCGAAGCGCAAAGTATTACCCCCCTCCCTCCTCCTCCACCAAGACAGTTGTTGAACAACTTTGTATTCGTCGGGCGGATTGTCGCAAGAACAAGCTGCCCCGTAGAGGACTCTGTAGGTAGCTGATTTCTCCTTCAGACTCTTGAGTTTTTGCGCACATGTAAACGACGTCACGTCCCGGTGCCGCTTCCTCGTTCGTGCCATGTGTTGACATATAAAATCCAACATCTGTGCATATTCGTTTTTATTTTGCCAAGAAATACGAGGGGCCAGCAAGAGTGGGAGTTTGCATCTACAGCTACTCGAATTGCCAGCGTATGGTTGCGTTTCAAGGCAACGAGCGCCACGCCATCGTCAATCGTCAATATTAATTTCCGAGTCGCGTTCTATTCGTGACTCGGAAGCGCTTTGCACTCACCAAAATTGACTTGGCCGACGGCACCACCCTTGCCGTATATTCCACAAGATGCCCCTTTATGAAGGAGGCTAGGAGATGCATATGAGTTCGTTGTGATGCATCCTACCACTAACCTTCACCGCGACGCTTTCAAGTCCACCATCACCTCGCCGTCACTTCAGTTTTCCCCTTCAAGTTGCCTTTCTCACAAGAAGGACCGTAGCCCTTGAGCCATTCCTCACTAGCAGCCGAACCCAGTGACCTTTTGTTCCGAGTCGGCTCCGCCGCAATCGCAAACTTATAAGTACATATCCGATTGCCTCCTGACCCTTCAATTCTATGCCTCGTCCTAGTACTAATCCATTCCGAACTCTACCACAGAGCGCACGACTCAATGTATATGGAATATTGTCCCTCCAATATGTTCGATGTTATCTAGATAAAAAGCTCGCCAATGGTTGCTATCAAACACAGTGAGTGACTCGGAGGACAGGCCCGGGAGAGATGAAGTGGATCATCGCCGACTCGGAGGCTCTATCACTAGCTAGTTCTATTTTTGTCGTCGGAAGAGACGTCCGAACAGCGACTATACTGTGTATATACTATTACTGCCCCCGTCACGGTTTCCGCCCCCGGAGTCCACTGGACAAGATTTGGGGGTTACGAGTCATAGCAACGCCCACTGGCACGCCTTAACACTCAAAATCCTACATTGAATTCCTCCTTTCGTTGCAGTGAATAACGCTACGATATTAATCACAGAGTCTATTTAACTTCAAGTTGGGTGACAACCGTTTCATGTGGCGCACATGAAAACGCATGCCCCACTAGTACCGACTACTACTGCAGCCGCATTCTCAACCCCGCAGTAACCCCGCAAAAAGAAAGGAAGAACTTGAACGCAACCAGGGGTAAGTAACAAAACAAAAAAAAACGACGCGACAAAACAACAAAGAGAAGAAAAGAAGAGACGGCGGGAAAACATAGAAACGAGTATGGGTAGATTGAACCATGTCTCACCGGTCCGGCTAGTGGAGAGAGCTCACACGCCTTCGCCAGCGACAACCGGCACGCTCGGAGGTGGCTGCGACGCCCCTGGTCCCTGTCCCTGCGGCGGCAACGGCATCCGATGAGCAGCAACATGCGGGTGCTGTGCCGGCGGTGGCGGCGGCATCGTTGGACCCGGTGTCATGGACCGCGGCAGCGTTTGTGGCGGTGGCGGAAGAGGCAGAAGAGGCGGCGGGGGCAAAGGCAGCAAGATACGATCCCCCCGATCTCGATCCCGATCCCGTTCACGGGAACGATCGCGCTCGCGTTCGCCGTCCATAGGTTTCGCGCTTGGGCTCGCGGGCGGCGGGGGCATCCGGTGGGTCCTCGGCGGGGATAGCTGGGACGGTGGTGGAGGTGGAGGTGGTGGCGGCGCAGCAGTAGGAGGCGCAGATGAGGGCGGCGCGGGTGAGACCATACGCCCTGGCAGGGCGCGGGCGCGCACGGGCGAGCCTTGCGGGGTCCCGCCGCCCTGCTGTGGCGTGTGCGGTGGTGGGGGTGGGGGGGGCGGCGGAGGTTGTTGTTGAACGGATTCGCTGAACGACCCGCGGGGCGGACGCGGTGCCGCAGCCGGGGGCAGAGCGGCGCTGAAGGGTGTCATGATTCGTTCGTGGGGGCCGGCAGGGGGCGGGCCGGAAGCTGGCCTACCACGGTCCCTGTCTCGCTGTTCGCGTTCCCTTTCTCGATCCCTATCCATATCTCTGTCGCTGTCTCGGTGACGCGGTGACGGCGGTTCGTGCTCACGCTCGCGCTCCCAGTGCCGAGGCGGGAGCGGTGCGGCAGGACCCGAAGTAAGATTGATCAACTCTGGCGCGCACACACGGGGTGGTTCCATGTCACGCGATGGCGCCCGGCGTGGGCCGTCGTAGGGGTGAAGAGGCGAAATCGGGGGCTGTGGTGGAAGAGAGGGTGGCGGTGCAGAGCTAGAGCTGTGGTGGTGATGATGCACGTGGTGATAGTGCACATGGTGGTGATGGTGCCCGCCCGATGGGTGGTGCGTTTGCGGAGGCAGTTGAGGGCCTTGGCCAGGACCGACGTGGGAATCAGAGCGAGAGTGTGGCAGCGGGCGGGCCGGGGGCGCATGTTGTTGCTGTGGCTGTTGAATCACATAGTGCATCTGCTGCTGCTGCTGCTGTTGTAGCTGTTCCTGTTGTAGTTGTTGCTGCTGTTGCTGTTGCTGTTGCTTGTGAATCAAGTATTCCCTCTCCCTCTCCCGCTCCCTCAGCTCGATCTCCTCTCTTTCGCGCTCATCCCGCTCGAACGTGGGGTCGCCATGACGCGAGGTTCCTGAGCTTGGCATCCAGCCATTAACTTTGGCACCGTGCGGTGTCAGCGGACGACTGAACGGTCCCGTACCATGTTCCAGTTCGTGCTGCAGGCCTGAGGGACCGGGGGGATACCGGCGCCTGGGCGGAGGCGCTGACGCAGGAGGACGCCCGCCATACGGGGACATGTCAAGTACGACCCCCATCCCAGGAGGCGTTGGTTGCGCAAAGGAATCGTATCGTGCTGGCGGAGGCTCGGGCGGCCATCTGTGATTGAAGAGGTAGTCGAGGTCCTGCGTAATTTCCGTCGATGATAGTGAAGAGAGGGTAGGGTATGCACGCAGCGGCTGTGGCGGCAAGTCCTTGCCGCGGCGCCGAGAAGACGATGCGCTATGCGAGTTTTTGTTGATAGTATCATAAAGTGTCGGCGGAACGGGGATCTCGTGAGGATAATGGGGAAGACGAGGCACTTCTTTGACGTTAGCATATTGCGAAATGACATATCTGAGGGCTGAGCTGTATGAACTTACGTGGTTGCGGCCTTTCCGCTGCGCGCCGATCGCGTTCTAGCTTTCGGCGTTTTCTGTTCGTCTCTGCGACCATGGTGGTCTGCAATTCGTCACGTGCAAGCTGTCTTTGGCATCAACCAACTGCGAATGGTCTTCTCGTACAGGAAGAAACGCACCATCCACCAACTCCAAACCGCGTTCTCCTCCGCGCGCCTCCTCTTGAGAATATTCGCAAGTTCGTAACTCCTCCGACGTGCGGCGAGTTCCATGCGCTTATCGCGCCTCCTAGACAGCTCCGAGTGCAGATGCAACAATTCCGGGTGTGATCCTAGACGAATAGAGGGAGAGATCAGCACGTGTAAGGGTAGTGACACATAGCACGTACCGTTCTCGACGAGCGCCTCCTCCCACGCGAGCGCCTCCATCTTCTCGACATAAACGCGCTCACGCAAGAGCGCAAACTTGAGTTCGATGGTTGCAAGCGAGTCAAGGGCCTCGGCGCGATGCTCGTGTTGTAAATCGGCTTCCGTTTCCGCGTCGGCTGCCTCGTCTTCAACCTCGGCATCCTCCACCTCGACGTCTTCGGGTTCCGGAACATCGCCGTCTGGCGCGTCTTCTGGTGGTGGGGAAGGAGAAGGAGAGGCACTCTGAGAGGGCGCGTCGTCTACAACAGCGGCACCCATTATCGATGCTACTATAGGTGGGGCAGAAGGGGCAGCGGCGGTGGCCGCGGGTATCGGGGAAGGCGCGCCGTTGACGGTGAGGACTGGGGGTTCAGGTGCATCCTCATCGACGTCCATAGCAGCGTCCGGGTCCTCTTCTTCCGACGCGGTATCGTTCTCGCTTTCAACATCGTCGGCTTCAGGTGCCTGCGCGGCTGGGTCGTCCTCGTCTTCAGTGAGATCGGGTGTGGCTTCTTTGGCGGTGGTGGTGGGGGCGGTTGTTTGTGGAAGAATGTCATCATCGGGGTCCTGTCCGGCTTCGGATTCTCCGTCATCTTCCGCACCGCTGTCGCTGAGGGATTCGGGGCGCGCGACGCGCCGGCGGCGACGAGGGGTGAGGTCGTCGTCATCTTCATCATCGTCATGTTCTTCGTCGTCCCTCTCCTCTTCATCCTCCACGTCGTCTTCGAGGACATCGCGAGACCGAGGTGCGCGGACAGCGTTGACAGGACGTCGGACGCCTGGTTGTTCTTCCTCGTCCTCTTCCTCTTCCATAGGGCGGGGTTGCATCGTCGGTTCTTCTTCCTCTTCCTCTTCCTCTTCCTCTTCCTCCTCCTCCTCCTCCTCCTCCTCCTCCCCCTCCTCCTCCTCCCCCCCCTCCCCCTCTTCCCGGTCGTCCTCTTCCACACCCTCCTGTGGGGCCTTCTTTCCCCGCCTTCCTTTTTTCTTCCCCCCCCCCCTTTTTT
>Ga0137394_10000274_pt1 | contig 35806 bp, 30 predicted proteins | sample czobulk116metaG_FD_108278 | JGI IMG/M metagenome (GOLD analysis project Ga0137394, IMG submission 108278) | Vadose zone soil microbial communities from Angelo Coast Range Reserve, California, USA - czobulk1.16 metaG | ecosystem: Environmental > Terrestrial > Soil > Vadose zone | place: USA... | reverse complement strand
CTATCACCGGATGACGGCGCCCAATGGCGATCAGTGGCTCACGGTGATATCCGAAATCCGGGATCCGCAGTATCTCAGTGAGACCTGGGTCATAAGCTCGCACTTCAAGAAAGTTCCCGATAATGCCGGTTGGAATCCGGAGCCCTGCTCCGCAAAATGAAGGCGCCGCTCCGTCTACTTGACGGAGTCGGCGCCCGCCTTGGCAACCCGGCCATCCTGATCCCCTGCACCTGTGAATGGTATTCCCCTCCTGGGAGCTGTGAACGAATTCGCAACGAAGGGGAACTGGAACCACAAAAAGCACAAAAGGCACAAGAAACTTATGTGCTTCTTGTGCCTTTTGTGGTGGAGGGAAACGTAATCAAGAATTTGAGGTCCGTCATTACGTTCGTAAGCTTCCTCGCCGTGCTTCCTTCCGCCGCTATCGGGCAAGATGCTCGCGCCATCCTCCGCGATGCCGCGAAGGCAATGGGCGCAGAAGACCTGAAAACGATTCAATATTCCGGTACCGCCTCCATCTTCGCCTTTGGACAAAGTCTGAAACCGAACACGCCCTGGCCCCGCCTTACCGTGACAACGTATACCCGCGAGATTGATTTCGAAAGTTCTGCCGCTTCAACCAACGCCCCGTGGGCACAGCAACTGGACACATGGATTACGCCATATGGATTCCTGAAGCGGGCCCTGACAGCAAATGACGTCACATTGAATCGCCGGACCATCGACGGCAAAAAGTACAACGTTGTGACATACACCGTGGAGGACAGGTACCCGCTGAACGAGTCTCGTGAGAATCCCTGCGGCGACTTCTGGGATGTGACCTACCTTGTGGCTACCAGGGGCAAACTGAGAGGCTACATCAACAGCCGGAATATGATCGAAAAAGTGGAGACCTGGATCGACAATCCGGTTCTGGGTGACATGTTGATTGAATCCGCGTACACCGCGTACGATGATTTTGCCGGCCTCAAATTCCCCACCAGGATTGTCCAAAAACAAGGTGGCTTTCCTGTTCTCGATCTGATCGTGAGCGACGTGAAGCCGAATGCGGCCGTCCACATTCAACCGCCACAGCAGGGCGCGAGTGCCGGCGGATCCGAATCACCTGTGGAGACACAGAGAATTGCCGAAGGCGTGTTTTATATCAAGGGCCGGCAACATAGCGTAGTGGTGGAGTTCAAGGATTACGTGGCTGTAATCGAAGCGCCGGTGAACGAAGCGCAGTCCCTGGCCGTCATCGCGGAAACCAGGAAGCTGATTCCAAACAAGCCGATCAGGTACTTGATCAACACGCATCACCACTTCGATCACCTGGGCGGCATCCGCACGTACGTGGATGAAGGCGCAACAATCGTCACGCACCGGACGAACAAGGCGTTTTACGAAAAGATTCTTGCGATGCCTCACACGCTCGTCCGCGACAGACTGTCTCGGTCCAGAAAGAAAGCGAACATCGAAACCGTCGCCGACAAAAGAGTTCTGACCGACGGCCGGCGCACAGCGGAATTGTATTTGCAGAAGGGCAATCCTCACGATGACGGTTTGATCTTCATCTATCTGCCGAACGAGAAAATCCTGATCGAAGCCGAGGCCTACACGCTTGCCATGAACGTGATAGAGAATATTGAAAGGCTGAACCTCAGAGTCGAGTGGGTTCTTCCCATCCACGGCGGGGATGCGATGAAGGGTTTTTAGCCGCGGAAATTCGGGGACAGACGCATAAATCACCTAATTACGATTAAAAGACCGTTGATCGTAATTAGGTGGTTTATGCGTCTGTCCCCGAATTTCCTTCTCTAACGCTTCGGCTGTGGCCTTCCGCTTTGCAGGCCGGGATCCACTCCTTCTATTTGGATGTTTGCGTAATGCTCCAGGTACCTGTTGTTCTCCTGGCAAACGTATTCTTCGATTTCGCCGCCAGGAACCCAGCGGATGTCCCAACCAATGGTGAAAGGCTTTGTATATGCGCCGGGATCATCGACGGTGGCTTCGTAATGCATATTGTTATACGCAGTGCGCGTGAAATGTTCGACCAGGTGCATTTTAGCGGTATGCACATCACCATTGCGGGAAAGCCAGTGTCCTTCATTGAATCCGACCGTATCGACAACCAGCGTGTCTCCCTCCCACTGGCCGACCGAATGACCTAACCAGGTTGGAAGATCTTCGACCTCTTTGGGGTGTGGACGCCCATCCATATAAATGATCTGGTACATGTGGGCGATCTCCTGGAAGATTCTGATGATTCGTTTTTGCTGGGGCAGTTGAATAAACTCCCATGGACCCATCGTCGATGTTGCCCGTGGTCCGCCGGCCGGAAGACAAAACACTTCAGGATCATCCTTCGATTCTGTTTTCAGACGATACTCGCGCAGCGCCTTGGCCCATGGTTGATAGGGCAGCCCTTCTTCTCGCGCTTTGGGATCTATTTGATCCTTGCCATAGTCCCAATGCATTCCTGAACGCCAGTATCCTTTTTGAGCCGGATCGACCCACGACAAGTTTGGGGTGCCGTCCGGCATGCGCGGAATCGGTATCGTCGATGCCGCGGCCTGTCCACCATCGCCACGACCGCCACGCTGACCCTCGCCACGTTGGCCTGCCCCTCGCTGAGCACCCTGGGCGGGCATTGAAGGAGCCGTGAGGAACAACAACAGCGCCAGGATCGTCGTCGTATTCACCAACGTCGTAGTCCAATGATGTCGCACTTTACAATTCTCCCTTCATGTTTGGTCACATTAAAACACAAACTTCAACGCGATCTGCATGATTCGCGGATCCGAAGCGCTCAGGATCTTGCCGAAGGTCGGACTGTTCAAGTTCACATCCGGACATGCGATCGCCGGCGCGATGCCCTGAAAAGCCGGGGCACAGTAGTTCGCGTGGTTCGGCAGGTTGAACACTTCGGCTCGAAGCTGCAGCGATTGCTTCTCCCGGACGGGGAATGTTCGTGTCAGGCCCATATCGATCCGGACGCTTGCCGGACCTGCAATACTCCTTGAACCGAGATTTCCGTACGTTCCCGGTGCTGGCGACGCGAAGGCCGCAGGATTGAGCCATCCATTCACGCCTTTATTGGGGAGGTAAGGCGAAGCGAGAATCTGATTCGGCCTTTGGTCGGTTCCAGTGTTGCCGCCGGTGCTCGTCCCGCTGAGTGCGGTATCGAGTCCCGTCGAGACACTGAAGTACGCGCCCGATAGAGCACGAACTATTCCCGAGACCTGCCAGCCGCTGCCCAGAAGACGCAGAGCCCGGTTGGCAAATTGCGGCGTCTCATACACCGTCGACATGTTGAGGTTATGACGGCGGTCCAATTCACAGTTTCCGCGATTGTCCCCCCGGCGAGATGGAATCCAGCCGCCATTGGTCTGAATGACATCGACGTAGCCATCATCGATGCAATGCGACCACGTGTAATTCCCCTGGATTGTCATGCCTTTGGCGCGCCTGCGCTGGATCTGAATCACCATTGCGTTATAGCTGCGCGTTGAGCCGTCGTCACCAACAACAATGTTGGAGTAGTACTGCCCGATATCCGGATTCTGCAGGTAGAGCGCGCGCCGCTGGTTGGTATTGCCGACCGTGGAACATGGACTAAAGGTTCGCCCCGCAATCACACAACTGGCGCCGGGCAGGTAGATGGCTGGATTGCCTTCATAACGAAGCAACATGTGAATGATGTTGCTGCCGATGTAATTTCCAGCAAGGAGCCAATTCTGCCCGAATTGCTTTTGCACACTCAGATTCCACTGATTGATGTAGGGTTTTTTCAGATTCCACGGAAAGACCGTGTAGACGCCATTCAATGGAAAGGGGCTGTTCTTGTCCAGGGCAATCGGGTAGGGATTTCCCCCGGGAAAACTCGCCCACGGATCATCGAGCGAGGGATTGTTCACTACAATGCTTGCCCCTTTCGGCGCGGTGTCTCGTTTTCCACCGTATTGATGCAGGTGCGGCGCATCGTAATAGATCCCATAGGCTGCGCGGATCGTCATGAGGCCATCACCTTTTGGATCCCATGCCAAACCAATGCGTGGCGCGAAATGCTTCCAGTTGTTCGATTGCCATGAATTAGTGTCCGGAATTCCGCCCTCACCCTGAAAATAGACTCCAGCCGGCGCCTTGGGGTATATGGTGCTGACAATGCCCTGATCGAACCGGGCTTTATCGAAGAATGCCCCTTTTCCGGCCGCATCGTACGGCCCCCTGTAGGGCTCCCATCGCAGGCCACCGTTCAAGGTCAAATGTGCGTTCGCTTTCCAGGTATCCTGCAGGTACAGGCCAATATAATTCTGCCGGAAGTACTCGTTCGTAATTCGGCTCTGAGTGTAGCTGTTCGCCCTTCCCGTCATCAGGTCCGCGAGCGCGAGTCCCGTGTTAACGCCGGTGAATGAAAATGAGCCGGGAGCCGACGTGCTCGATGTGTAGTTCATCATTTCGTGGATGAAGTTCACGCCGAACCCGATCTGGTGTGCGCCCCGCGCGTTGGTGAAGTCCTCGCTGAACTGATAGACAGTGGAATTCGTGATACCGGGAGTCGACTGCCCGGTGAACAGATTGAGGGAGCCCGTGGCGGTGAGGAGCAGCATTTTCGCATAATTTGACGGGTAGTAAAGATTCTTTACGCCCAGGTCACCCCACGTGAAAAAGTCCGGGAAGGTCTTCTGGTTGCGCGTGCGCAGAATCGTCCCACGGAATGAACTGACCATTGTCGGACTGATCGAGTAGGTGTCGCCAAGGACAAAGGACTTCACGCGCCGATAAAAGTTGGGGTTGGCGATCGAGATGATGGTCTTGCCGTCATAATCGCTTGGAGTATCCAGGTGCCCCATTTCAAACCGGCCGAACAAGGACTGTTTTACACTCAGCTGATAGTCCACCTTCGCCACGGGAAACCACTCGTCGGCATTGGTCTTTCGGCCGAACAAGACTTTTCCACATTGATCGATCGGGGTGACGTTCATGCGTTTGATGAGTTCCACAGCCGGCCTGGAAAACTGGGCGGGATCGATTCGATTCCCGGCGAATGGAGCTCTCAGCGCGACGGCCCCGCCGGCCTGGCACGCGGCGGATGTATAGGCGGTCCAGTCACCGGCGAGCATCTGTGGCGTCGGCATGAAAGTCGTGTTGCCCTTCGGGTCCGAGCGCTGGAGTGTGGTCTGGAGACCGCCGAAGAAGAAGAGTTTGTTCTGCACGATTGGTCCGCCAATAACTCCGCCAAACTGGTTGCGCTTCAATCCGTCGCGTTCCGTCGCAAACGTATTGCGGGCGTTGAAAATTCTGTTCCGCACAAATTCAAAAAGGCTGCCGTGAAATTCGTTGGAGCCCGATTTCGTCACCACGTTCACCGCGCCCGCCGCGTGGAATCCATACTGAGCGGGTACCGCGCTGGTTTCTACCTTGAACTCCTGCAGCGCATCCGGAAACGGCAGCGGCAAAGCCTGGTTGCCGTATGGATCGTTGTGGATTCCTCCATCCAATAAGAATGTGAGGCCGTCATTCGATCCGCCGCCGACCGAAATGATATCCGTAGGGTAATTGCGAGGAGTGTTCTGGGCTCCTCCGCCAACGGCGGCGCCCGAGAGAATGATCAGTTCGGTCACCTGCCGGCCGTTCAGCGGCAATTCCATAACGCGCACGTTGTCGATTACCTGGCCGACACCCGTGTTCCGTGTTTCGACCAGCGCGGCATCCGCTTGAACCTCGACGGTCTCGGCAACCTGGCCCACTTCCATCACGACAGTAATCTCGGGATTGGCATTGACCTGCAGCACGATTCCCGTTTGCACAAATGTACGGAACCCGGGAAGACTGGCTTCCAATCGATAGGGTCCGATCGGCAGGTTCGGCAGTACGTAGGACCCGGTTTCATTGGTCACAACACTGCGTGAGAGACCGGTCGCCGTTTGCGTCGCAGTCAGTTCGACTCCAGGCAATACGGCCCCGCTTTGATCCCTCACGATGCCGCTGACCTGAGCCGTCGACTGTCCCCAAACAGCTGCGCAGGCCAGACAAGAAAACAGAATTCCAACCAACACTTTTCTCCACATATGTCCCCCTCCCCAAAAAAAAAGACGAGTGAGCGGTCTTCCAGAACCAGTTCACTCGTCCTCAACCTGTTCGAATTAGTTAGACGCCGTTGGTCCCTGACCTTGATAGAGTGCTTTGCCATCCGGCATTGCCAGGCGACCGCTCACGTTCATCGATTCGGGATTCCTCGCGCGGCGGCCCTTAAAGCTCACGACCGTCCCGGGTTTCACCGAATCCTTTGTCCATCCGGCCCGATATAGTCCGTTCGGCGCCTGGATTTCCGCTCTATAGACAGTGACCTTTCCGTTCGGTTCCTTCACTTCGACTCGTACGTAGCCATGGGGATTCGTCCACTCCACAGCTTTCACCGTTCCCGTAAACTCGATCGGCTTGTTCTGGTCAAATTCACCCGACTGGGAATGATGCGCGAAGACAACAGCGGTCGATAGAAGCACGACAGCACCAACAAAAAAGGCCGTCAAAAAATTCCGTCTCATCAATACCTCCTTTCGGAACGTTCGTGACCATCGCCGTTCTAATCGATCTCAGGCGGCTGCCACTTGATGGTCCCGTTTCTAATAAGCTCGAGATTATTCTCTTCGCAGGAATATTCCATCGTCTCCCAGCCGGGCTTGAGCACGAAGGTTCGCACGTTCTTGATTGGCGCGGTGTAGGTCTTCGGATCCTCGACGATCATTTCATATTCGATGTGGCCGAAATCGGTTCGCGTGAACTTCTGGATGAGATGCAATTGGGTGCTGTGTGGATGGCTGTAATCCAACATCGTGTAGCCGTTAACCGCGATCGTGTCGATGACCAGCGTGTCCCCGTCCCATCGGCCGACGGAATTGCCAAACCATGACGGGTTGCCCATTGCATCTTTCGGGTGGGGGCGCCCATCTATCGGAACGACCGTGAACCACGAGTTCTGTTCAAACAGAAACGCCAGGAAGTCGTTACTTTGAACGAGCTGCAAGGGATGCCGGCCCGCGATGGCCCGTGGGAAACCGTACGGCAGGCAGGCTCCCGCATAGTCGTTCTGTGGTTCGTAGGCTTCAAACTTCTTCTTTCCCCAGTCGGTGAAAAGAAGCTTCGGCTCGCCTACCTGCCGGAGACCTTCTGGCGACGTAAAGGACTTGGTGATGTCATCAACAGCGGGCCGATCCCAGACTCCACCCAAATCGGGCTTGCCATTGGGAAGACGCGGCGCCGGCCCCTTCAGATCGACCTTCTTTCCTGCCAGAAAACCCCGGTCTGAAGCCTGCTGCGAAAATGCATGGAGCGCCGAACACAAAATCAGGACCACAGCCGTTAGAGCGAATGCAACTGGACGAATCTTCATCATTAAGTCTCCTTCCTCGGTTTACGAGCGGAGCCGCAGTTTTAAATCAGGTTTATTTTGCTGCTACGATATTCCGGCACCTTCGGTTGTGTCAAGGAAGGATCAATCAAAACCTTGGATGAGTGGGTCGTGCTGTCCAGAATAGCGCGCGGATTAAACACAAAGGCACGAAGCCACAAAGGAAGGCCGCAAAAGAAATTATTTGATGCGGCCTTCCTTTGTGGCTTCGTGCCTTTGTGTTTAATTCAGCTAGTGCCTGGTGATTTTGAAATCACCTTTCTGATTTCCCTGGACCCATGTGCCGACGATGGAACGATTCACCGAACCCAGGTTTTGGATCTTTCCGTCGATAACGTAATGGACTCCCTTGGAGTCCGCTTCCATGTGTACGGTCCAGTTATTGTGATTGAGTTCCGCTTTTGTAAACGGAACGGCTTCGGGACCCGGATTGATCGTTCCCGTGACTGCCTTGCCGTCCCAGTCCATTTCGATCACAATCTGATTCCGATTGGTTCTGCTCGTTCCCCATTCACCAAGCCACACTCCCTTCAACGGATGTCCCTGACCGTCATGGAGCGCCACTTGAGCCGGCGCTGGAAGCGCGACGGCAAAACCTGCCAACAGGGAAACAAGAAGAACCAATTTCGCTCTCATCCAGAACCTCCTGGTCGGCGATTGCATTGGAGCAATCATTGACGAGGGGGGGCGGCAGGGTTCGAAGTGCCCGTTAACAGCTCGCGCCCGTCAGCGAACTTCACCGCGCGGCCGTTTATCGTGTTCGAACCATCTCTGGCAAGCCAGCCATCCACGATGAGTTCAGTACCGATCGCCAGCGTCTTCTTGTCCCCGCCTCGACGGATAAGATTTGCCGGGGCGCCGGTCTCAACCGCCCAATTCTGGATTTTGCCGTTCTTGTCCTTCACATTGAGGTAGAGCCATCCGTGAGGATTCGTCATCTCGACTTTCGTGAGTGTCCCCTTGATGGTAATCGGCTTCTTGTCGTCAAACTCGGCGGTAAATGAATGGTGCGCAAACAACAGTGCTGTATTCAACAATATCGCTACGGCGACAGCCAAACGCGCCAGCTTTTTTCTCATGGGATTGCCCCCAGTCTGAATAGGAAATTTGGGTCACAGAATATCATTCTGCTAGTTGATGTCAAAGTAAGGCATTTTCAGTAGTGCCTCAGTTTGAATCAACTGAGTCACTACCGCATTTTTCGCTGAGAAATCCTTGACAGGCCCGCTTCACGGTCGGTATACCCGTTCAACGATTCAAAAGGGAGGCACAACAATGAGCAAGTGGCACGAGCTCGAACGTCGCTTCACGGAACGACTGAACCTGACCCGGAGGCCGGTCGGGGTGACTTTTCTGGATGCTGAGCCCACGGATATCGGGAGATTCAGCGGGACCGAGCCCGCTGGATGCGGCTTCTGGCGGCGGGCCGCGCAAGGCGATGCTTTTTACACGGTGCCGGCGGACCATTACAACTGTCCCATCGGGAGCTACACACACAATATTTCATTGCCGGCAGAGCGAAGCCATGAGCTGACGGACATGCTCAACATGATGTTCAGCAGCGGCTATCTGCGTGCCGAAGAAGTTCCAGGTGTTTTCAAGCTGCAGAGCGCTCCCCGGGCGATTGCCTATGCTCCGCTCGGAGATACGGGGCGAGACCCATCGGTTGTCCTTTTCGTCTGTCGTCCCAACACGGCAATGCTGCTCAACGAGGCTGCGACGCGTGCCGGCGCCGGCGCATCATTGCCGCTTTTAGGCCGCCCGACTTGCATGGCGCTGCCGGCGGCCATGAACCAGGGGACAACAACGACTGCGGGATGTGTCGGCAATCGTGTCTACACCGCGCTTGGAGACGATGAGCTCTATGTTGTGGTTCCCGGCACACATCTGGAGCAGGTGGCCGAGGCTCTGGACACCGTAGCGGCGGCTAATGCGAAACTGGCCGATTTTGCGCGAAGCCGTATGAACGCGTGAAAAAACGCCAATTTCGACACAAAGGCACGAAGGCACAAAGAAAGGCCGCATCAAGAGGTTTTATTTGGGGCCTTTCTTTGTGCCTTCGTGCCTTTGTGCCAAATCGGAGTCTGTCCCCGAATTAGCTACTTACTTTTGCGCGTCCGACTCCCTGCACTTCCCCGCCTCGCACCTGTTGTTCTCTTCGCAGACGAATTCGAATAGTTTCCAGGTGGGGTGGAGCTTCATTTGGAAGTCTTGCGACCAGGGCTTCGTAAAGATTTTGGGGTCATCTATCGTGATTTGATAGGAAACCGTCGTCGCATCGATGTGCCGCAGGTGTTCGACGACGTGCAGGGCGTCGCTGTGATAAGGCACGGTCTTGACGCCGCCGCTTTCGTCACGACCGGGTTCGTCACCGGCAAATGGCCATTCTTTCAGGCCAATCGTATCGATGACGAGTGTGTCGCCTTCCCACTTGCCGACGGAGTCTCCCATCCAGGTCAGGTCCACGTCTCGATCATGAGGACGGCCATCGGTGGGAATCACGCGAAAGAAGTGCATGTACTCATAAAGGACCACGATACCCTGGGGCGTCTGAATCCACTGTTGAGAATAGGGCGATAGTATTATTCGTGGAAATCCCACCGGTAAACAGACGGCCTGTGGATCATCGTGGCGCAAGTCCCCGGTCCACCGGTGATAGAAGAGTTCTTTTCCTCCGGGCCGAAACAAATCGGTATAAGTCTTCGGATTGAATCTTGTAGGCGACGGGGAGTCCGTATCACCGGGTCCCACTTTGTGAGAAAACGCAGGGCCCGCCCAAACACCGGAGAAGTCCGGTTTGCCGTCCGGCGTCCTCCGTATGCCCTGGGTCCATGCGGGAACCGGTGCCAGCGTGACTATCGCAACCACCGCGGCAAGAAATGACATCAAGAAACGGTTTCTCATGGCCGGATCTCCTTTACGAGTCCGAAGGAATTAGATAGCCGCGAATTACGCCGCTATCTAATTCTCGCTCGACGACTTTGAAAGAGCCCTCGTGAACTCCGCGAAGGTAACCGTCCGTGTGCCCGGATAGTGAACGGGCACCATCGTCTCGACACTCAATTTCAGCCGCTGAATGTTGTCCATGAGGTTCTTGTTATAGATCGAGTTATTGATGTTACTGGGTGCGGCGTCCGCCTCGGCCGGGGGGTTCCACGCGTCGCCTTGCAACAATACCTTCTCTTTGGGAAGGTAAGCCACGATGAGCCCGTCATTATGAGTGCTGTCCAGCAGGCGATACAGTTCGACGACGTGATTGCCATCGGTCAACACTCTCTTATCTTTCATTCCCTCGACTGAAGCTTTCTTCGGCATTTTCGCCAGCATGTCTGGATTGAGCGTGTGAGGCAGAGTCGCGAGCTTTTCGTAATACTGCTTGTTCTGTTCGTGCGTAATGATGGTCACACCTTCGGCCATGAACCTGCGCAGCCCGCTCGAATGGTCAAAGTGGTTGTGCGTGTTGACGACGTATTTGATCGGCTTATTGGGAATCAGTTTCTGGGCCTCGGTGATAATCGCGGAGGCGCCCGCCTCACTGTTGCCTCCTTCAAGGAGGACGATGTAATCCTTGAAGTCGACGGCGATGCTGGCATATCCGCCAAGAATGAGGTAGACACCGTCTCCAAGCTTGCGCGATGTCGTTGCCGGCGGCTGTCCGCCTCCTCCCCCGCCGGCTTGCGGCGGTTGAATATTCGCGGGAGCATTGGGCTTCACATCCGTAACGGTAAGTTCGAGGATCGGATAGTCGCCCTGCTTCCTGACCATCTTCGTCGGGAATTTGAGGCCGCCAAAATCCTTGTAATCGGTGTAGACCGCCTGCAGGAGCGTGTCGCCGGTCACAGCGTTGTCGATCCAGGTTTCCACTTTCTCGACCATATTCTGGTCGTTGATGTAGCCGTTGACCTTCGCCTTGTTCTGTCCCATGAAAGTCACGACACTGTAGTTCTTGCCGCCAACCTTCTGCGACTGGACGGTTGCGTTAGTGGCTGCGGCGGCTTTCAGAAAACCATAGGGCAACATCCAGTGGTCGAGTTGCTGCGCCCAATTCGTATTGGCGTTGATGACAACCGTTTGATTCAAGGCTGGAAGAAGTCCGCCTCCGCGCCTCGCGGGAGACGCCGGCACGAGGACTCGTTCAATCCGCCAGGCCGGAGCCTCGAAGTTGATCGTACGCGTGTAGGTCCTGGATTCGTACCCTGGCCATGGTGACTTCGGATTCACCGCCTGGCCAAACGTGTACTCCCAACCGGTTCCGGTAAACTGAACCGTTTTCAGATTGTCAGCGCCCATCGCCCTCGACGCATTGCCGAGGACCGTTTTGGCATCCTGCGCCAAAGCGGTCATTGTGAACAATGTCGCGAATACCACTACGCCCATGAGCTTCTTGAACATATTTGCCTCCATTCAAGTCTCCGAGTCGCCGTACGTTTTTCTGTTTCGTCTGTTCTATCGTTCTGCAGTAGGAGCCGATCCCCCACTGAATAGTTCGCGGCCATCGGGCAATTTGATGGAACGGCCGTTTGCAACGGGCCCTCCCGCCTTGGCGCGAAAGCCTGCGATCTCGACTTCCGTTCCGGCCTTGATCGTGTCCACTTTCCAGCCGAGCCTGATCAGGGCGTTCGGCGCGCCGAGCTCGAAGCGCCAGTTGATCGACTTGCCGTCGGAATCCTTTACGTCCACATAGATCCATGCATGCGGATTCGTGAATTCAACCTTCGTCACTGTGCCATTTACTTTGACCGGTTGATTCACGTCGAATTCCGCGGCAAATGCATGATGTGCCGCCGCAGGCCAGGCGACCAGAAGCAGGGCCAAACCCGCAACTCCAATACAAATCTTCGTACGCATCGGATAAACCTCCTTGGATCGAACGCGGGCTAAAGCCCGCGACTACATTCAGGTCGAACATTGATCCCAAATACCGAACATTGATCCCAAATGCCAAACATTGACCCCAAACGCGGAACGTTGATCCCAAAATGTAGTCGCGGGCTTCAGCCCGCGTTCATCTCTCCTTCAACGCGCTGGTGGCGTGCCAAAAATATTCTGCAGCGTCTGGCTGCCCTCGGCGCACGCGAACTCCAGCGATTCAACGTCCTTCGAAGCCCTTGCGAAGGCGCCAGCAACTTTCCAGGGGCCCGTAAACAGCTTCGGATCCTCGATTGTGACTTCGTAATCGATCGTGTTCTCGTTAACGACCGTGAAGCGTTCGACGGTATGCAAATCTTCGCTCAAATACGGTATTTCCCGCGAATACGCCACGCGGCCGTTGAAATTGGTGGTGTCCACGACGAGTGTGTTTCCTTCCCAATGGCCAATGGAATCACCCATGAACAGCCGGATATTTTTGCCAAGATGTTCCCGTCTGTTCAGGTCGATCGCCCGGCTCGTGTGGTTGTAATCGTACAGGATCACAACCTGCCCGGGAGGCTGAAGGATCGTATAAGGGTTGTTGCCATCTTCACCCTCGAAGAGACCAGGCAGCGCGCACCGCGAATTCAGTTCGATGTGCCGCAGGTCCTTCGGGGGATTCATATCCAGGAGGTATTGCCGCCTTTTCGCGTCTTCTTCGGGCCGCCACGGAAGCTTTTTGTCTGCAGGGAAGATAATGCCGGTCGGCCGTTGTACGCGCGCCTGCTGGCCGCGTAAGACGTTTCCGCCTTCCCCGAATATTCGCGGATAGGGGCCGAGGCCGTCTCCTCGATTGGAAACCGATAACGGATTCTTGTCGCCGGGATCGATCGGATTGAAAGGTGGTTCCGCTTCCAGCGCCTTGACTCCGCTGCGCGTGTACAACCCTTGCATGTTCGGCTGGCCGTCCGACAAGCGTGCCGATGTCGACGCTTTCACTGGAGCAGATGTCGCGGACTGAGCGCTCGCCGTCGACGCGAGCAACATAATGGCGATCAGGACCGCTGCGGTTTTCATGACACCTCCCGATGTTTTCACTTATTTGAAAGGAGCATTCTTATATCGCTCCTCCTGAAGGTAAAAGACACATTCGTATTCGAGCAACTTCACGTTCTTGTCCACTCGTCGATACAAAGGCATGCTCATTTTCCAGGTCCGAGTGAATACCTTTGGATCCTCGATGGTGGCCTCGTAGAGAACGTGGTCCGGATTCGTCATCGTGTAGCGCTCGACGACATGCAAAGCGTCGCTATGAAAGTTGCCGGCGTGATCAAACCACGTCTGGTCGTTGAAGTTCGCCACATCGACGACCAGCGTATCGCCTTCCCAATGGCCGCGCGAGTCTCCCATCCAGGTCGGAGGAATGCCTTCGGCATGCTTACTCCCGTTCACAGGAATCATGCGCAGGGCATGGGCAAACTCATATCGGATCGCCATGGAGTCCGGCGTCTGCACAATCTCGAAAGGATAAGGCATGTAAGTGGCGCGCGGCACGCCGGGCAGGAAACATCTGGCCTCGGTCGGGTCAGCCGTCAGCCGGTTCGCCAAGTTCTCCCGTTTTTTTGCCAATGCCTGCGGTTGATACGGGATTTCACCGCCTTCCACCACGCCTTGCCCAGGCGGCATTCCCAGCTGCCCGCTGTGGTCCTGAATATCCGAGGCTGCCGTGTTCAACACCTGCCAAATACCGTTGAAGTTCGGCTTTCCATCGGCGGTTCGAGGCAGATTGATTGTGGCGGGTCTGGCGGCGGCAGTTTGCGCTGTTGCCGGGATCTCCGCCAGACAAACCATGAAAGCCACTACGAACGCTGCTTTGATCGACCCTTTAGATTTTGTCATCTGCCTCTCACTGACCTGTGGGTGCTTGATTTTTGCACGAGAATCAACCACACAAACAACTAATTCTGCTCGCGCAAACTAGTGGCATATATATAATCCCGTATCCAGGAAAACTTAAGGAGGAACCGCATGCGCCACATTCTGGTCGCGTTATTTTTGCTAACCCTGGCTGCCCAGGCCTTCGCTCAGACCCCTGGCAGCTCAGACATTCAATCGGGAAGAGAGATCTGGCAGGGGTATTTTGGTTTGCAGAATGACTGCAAACTTTGTCACGGAGATCAGGGAGAGGGCGGCTTTGCCAAGCCCCTGGCGGGCCATCAACTGACCTCCGCGCAGTTCCTGCGTGCGGTTCGCCAGGGACCGGGAATAATGCCGGCGTTCGTACCCGACAAGAACCTTTCCGATCAGCAAGTAGGCCAGGTCGCAACCTACCTGGCAAGCTTGCCGAAGCCTGCCGGTACTGCGCCCGAGTGGCACACCCGGGTTCCGCCTCTCGCCACGCCGGCGCAAAAGCTGATGATTTCCTCCGGCTGCGGTCAGTGCCATGGCCCGGTCATGGCAAATCCGCGCAGAACCGCAGGCGGCATAGGCGCGGATTTCGAATGGTTCAGGCAGGAGGTGTATGAACACACCACCGCGCCGCTCAACGTCAATCGCCCCCACCTTCGAATGGGCAACTATTCCAAACAGCAAATATCCGAGGCCACACTGAAGGAACTCTGGCAATTCTTTGCGACCGAGCAGGGGCTTCGTGTTCCCATCGGTGCGCAGATCAGCGCTGGAGTCCCAGCAGGAAACGGCGTCACGTACACGATCACGCTTCAGAACACCGGCGCGCCTGGCAAGGGTCTCAAGGCGGAGTACGTTACCGTTACACTTCCTCTGCTTCGAGGAAGGGACCCGGAGGAAGTGACCACTGTAGTTGAGGCGACAACCGGCGGCGGTTATACCGGTATCCATCGTGATGTGATCACAAACAGCAATGCTGCAGAGTTCGAAATACCTGGCCTGGCGCCTGGAGAAAAGCGGACCTTCACGATCACGCTTTCAGGAAAAGGCGCGAACGTGGGAATTCCACGAGGAACTGTGAAGTGGGAGAAACCTCGGCTGAACTCCGGCGGCGCGGATCTGATTATCTTGTCGGTACCGCTTGGCCAATGATTCGAAATTCAAAGAAAGGAGAATCAATGAAGGTATCTCAGCTCAGATTCGTTGGCGGATTCGCATTGCTGCTTGCGGCCTCGGTGATGATGGCCGAGTCCATCAACCCGCCGACCAATCCTCAGGTAGCGCCAACGAACGCGCAGGAAAAGAGGAACCTCGACATGGTCATGACCTGGTGGCGCGAAGTCCTCTATGCGGGCCATCTGGACCTGACTTCGAAATACCAGGCCGAAAACTACATCCAGCACAATCCGAGCATCAACACCGGCCGCGCGGCCTTCGTGGAGTTCTTCGGCAAACTCGGCCGGAAGCCGATCGATCCCATTCCGGCAACCATGCCGAAGGACAGAATGCCGGTGGTGATGGGAGCCAAAGGCGATTACGTCTGGTTGATTTTTGAACAGGAAGCGAAAGATCCGCGCGATAGCTCGAAAACGTATCACTTCAATACGTTCGATGTTTTGCGCATCGAAAACGGCAAGGTTCAGGAACACTGGGATAGCGCCCAGAAAACGGCAGGCTCGGGCAACATCAAAACCGGGGTTTCTCCAAAACCGCCCATGCAGTGGAACACGGGAACGCTGTCGGCTGAAGAGAAGAAGAGTCTCGAAAGCGCAACGATCGAGCTGAAGGACATGCTTCAGTATGGCCATCTGGATCTCGCTGACAAGGTCATGGACCCCGGCTATATCCAGCACAACCCGAACGTGCCTCAGGGCCGCGACGGTTTCAAACAATTCATGAGCCGCATTCCCGGACGCCGGCCGGAAGATGCGAAGCCGATCAAACCCGAATGGCTGAACCCGCCGTCACTGACGCTGGTGAACGGCCCGTACGTCTTTATGATGTGGGACCGGACGGCGAAAGATCCGGATGACCCGAACCGGGAATACAAGTGGAACCACTTCGACGTCGTGCGACTTGAAAAGGGATTGATTAAAGAGCACTGGGACGAAGCCCGTATCAACCCGCCGCGGTAGAAATATGCCGCCACTTCTCTACACCGCGTAGATGATCTACGCGGTGTGGATGAAAACGCGTTGAGGCTTTCTGAATGCTCAACACGTTAGCCGTGGAACACTGCGTGCCTTATAGAAAGCATCTGGTCATGGCCCTTCATCACTGTCCCGCAAACCTCCAACCTTCAAGCGCGAACCTCGGAGCTCCAACGGCGAACCTTTAAGATTCGGCCTCGAAGCCTGGAGCTCGAGCGTTGCGCCTGAAACCGAACCCGCTCGTACTTCAGCGCGATGACGATTTGCCGGATTTACTGCCGCTTATGGCCCTCTAGAAGTCGATACGAGCGTTGATTGTGATGGTCCGCGCTCCCGTATTAGTTGTCGGATGCCCGGTGATGCGGCCGAAACTGGAGGAGTTGATGTCGGTGACCGGGTTGTCCCATATCGGCCTGTTCAGCACGTTCACCGCATCGGCACGGATGGTGAACGTCGTTTCCTCGGTAAGCCGGGTCCGCTTTTGCAGCGCCATGTCGAGGCCGAGGCGCGATGGCCCTTCAAGGCGTGACAGCGCCAATCCGAGGTTTCCCGCCGTGCCCGGCTGCGGGTTCTGAAGAACGATATTTCCCGCGTTGTCGACAACAACGTTGTTGCTGAAGCGGCCGGCCACCGCCGCATTTCCGCCGAAGTCCGGTGACGGTGCCCTGCGAACGGACAGGCCTTCGAAGAATTCGACGAACCCATCTCCCTGCCGGACCTTTCCGAGACGGTCCGGCAATGCGCCGACCAGATCCGGAGTATTAACGCTGAGAGCCGCAGTGCCATTGCCGCGGCTGTCCAGAGTCCGCCGTGTCGTGGTGATACTCAGCGGCTGACCGGAGTTCCAGGAGAAGATTCCCGAAACATTCCAACCCCCAACGATCCGGTGAACCCAGCCAGGAGCGCCGGCAAGCAGCGGCCGGTTGGGGCCGAACGGCAGCTCCCACGTGCCGTACGATTTGAAGCTATGCGTGCGGTGGAAAGTCAGGAGGCCCTTCTGCAACTGCCGGTTCCGCGGATCGCGTTCACTGGTGGTGGTGTCGCCCGTATTGGCGTTGCCGGCCGCGGAATTGCCAAGGGATCTCGACCACGTATAGTTGAACTCCCCGCTCAAGCCCTGGGACAGACGTTTTCTTAACGAGGTCTGCAGGGAATTATAGGTCGAGTTGTCGTCGTTCCCATGAAGCTGGAGCGAGCCAAACTGCGGGTTGACGACGATGAAGTTCTCCGCGAATCCGTTCCGGCGCAGCAAGCCGCCGGCTTCGCCTGTACCCGTAGACGAGCTGTTCAGAAAGTTCGCCAGGGACCCGGCTTCCCCGTTGGCGATCCATTGATTGGTCGTCGCGAATTGCCGCAGCGCTTCCGAGCCGCTGCCGTTTTGTCCGACGGTGATCGTTCCGATCCGGATGCCCCTGAGCATCGTGTCGAACAACGGGGCGTTGCCTCCGGCGCGTGTGATCTTGAACGCATCGAGGATGCCGTTCTCGAAGATATTGACCGTGTTGAGTTCTTTGGCGGACCGGAGCTTGGTCCCTTTGCTGCCGACATAGCGGACCTCCATCGTCAGGTTCTTTACCAGTTCCTGTTGGACCGACAGGTTCCAGTTCTGGACGTACGGCACCACACGGTCGTCGGCGAATCCTTGCAACGCCGTGACGCGGTTCGTGACCGGGACCGGCTCCAGCGGCCGGATGCCGCCGGTCGGCAACGGAAATGCGGTCAAGGCCGACCCAATGTCCAGGTACTGCGACGGTGTCAACACCCCGGGCGCCTGGGTGATCGACAGAGACGATCCCGGCGCTCCGCCGATAATACTGGAGTACTGCAGGAACGTGGGTGCCCCCGTATAGTTGACGCCGTACCCGCCGCGCACGACCGTCGAGCGCGCGAACCACGGGACGCTCCAGCTGAAGCCGAACGAGGGGGCCAGGTTGTTGAAGTCATTGTTATAGATCAGCGTATTCTGATTCGGAGAATGCTTTCCCGCAAACCCGATAATCGTCGGCGACCCACCCGCGGCTCCGGGACGGAACAGTGCGCTGAAGTCCGTTCCGGAAGCGCCGAACAGGGCGGCCTGACCACCGATAGGCTTCACACCCATGCCCGTATCATCATAAGGTGTGCCGTAAAAGTCGTAACGCACGCCCAGGTTCAAGGTGAGGTTGGACGACACCTTCCAACTGTCCTTAAAGAAACCGGCATAGTCGTTCTGATGGTAGTTTCTGGTCTTCAGAACCCCACCGTTCTGGAATCCTACGAAGTCCTTCTGGTCCGGCGTGAGGAGAAAAAAGTCCTGCGAAAGGGTGTCGATCGAGCCGGCGAGGTTGGCCAGCAGATCCTGCGCCGAGGTGATATCGAACGAATTCAGACCCGGAAAATTTGTGGTCGTGATCCCCGCAATGGCCACGGTCCCGATGCCCAGGTTTGCGGTGGGACGGCTGTTGATGGCGTCGTATTGTCCGCTACTGGAATACGTCGCGTCGAAGCCGCCCTGGAACGAATGCCTGCCCTGAGTCCAGCTCAGCGTGTCGGCAAACTGCATCAGCGGGCTCGAGTTGAACCTCGGGTTTTGCCTCACCCGCGCGAAGTCCCCCAGACCAGGAGTGACTCCTGTCCCCACACCCATGAAGGGACCCACCGTGCCCTGAAGAATCGCGAATCGTTGTCCGGCGATTTGAGGAAACGCAGCCATCGCCTCCTTGGCGCTCTCGGTGAGCTTGCTCGTGTCGAAAACGCCGCCCTGACAGCAGTTCAGGTCCGTCGGCTGCATGCCTAACCAGCTATCCACTTTCCGGCCCCAGCGAAATTCATTCACAATAGTCGGTGAAATCGTGGAGGTCCACGACGCCGTGGAAAAGGTCGGGTTGCGCCGGATCTCGCCGAAGTACCCGCCGGGAAAGTCCGGCAGGCCGGTCTGTCCCGTGACGCCCCAGTTGTTTTCCCGCGTCAGCGAGTAGGACACTTTGTTGCTGCCGTTGAGCTGATAGTCGAACCGCATGTTGTACTGGTTCCGGTTCGTGGTCTGGGTGTCTCCCGTGGCGCCGTCCTCTCCCGCAATGCGCCGCTGCCAGCGGATCCCGGCGGTGTTCAGGCCATCGCCGACGGTCCAGTCGTTCGGCGCCGGCATCCGGGGCAGGTATTGCGGTCCCACCCAGACGGGGTCGATCCGTGTGCGGAACGGATCCCTGACGTCGTTGAAGACGCTGAACGAATTCAAAAACAACGGCGTGCCTGTGCGGGGATCCGTACGGAGCACGTTACCCTGCAGATCGACTGACTGCGTTGTCGCAAACGCATTCCCATTCCGGCGGCTTGTCCCGCCCGCCCTTCCGGGCGCGCCCTCGGTCAAAAACCGGAAGATGCCCTGCCGCGCTTCGGGCGTCAGCACGAGCCCGATATGCTCTTGCTTGGAGAGGTAGCGCTGCCCGTCGAACAGGAAGAAGAAAAATGCCTTGTCGCGGATAATCGGTCCGCCGAGACGGCCGCCGAATTGATTCCGATTGAGGAAGTTCTTTGGGGTTCCTGCCAGATTCTGAAACCAGTTGTTGGCGGCGAGCCTCGAATTCTGGTTGGAATGGAAGAGCGCGCCGTGGAAAGCATTGGTGCCTGAACGGGTCTGCAGCCGCACCTGCCCGGAGCCCCGGCCGACGGCCGCGTCCACGCTTGTGACATTCACCTGAACTTCTTCCACCAGGTCCGGGCTCGTGAACGTCCCCGAATACGCTCCATTCCAGTCCAGGTATCGGCCGTCGGCGGTGGGCAGGCCGTCGCGGGTCGTGTTGATCTGGCTCATGCGCGCGCCGCTGAAATTTTCGCCGACGGTGCCGGCCGTAATGAACGCAAGGTCGATCACGTTGCGTGTTGCCAGCGGAAGGTTGCGCACCTCAGTGTCGGGAAGCACGTCGCCGACAGAAGCGGTCGTCGTCGCCAGAGCCGTCGCCGAGTCGGCAAGAACCTCCACTGCTGTGGCGACCGTACCGACTTGCAGCATGAAGTTGAACCGCACCTGCTGGCCCTGGCTCAACTGGATGTTCTCGCGCGTGGCCGTCTGAAACCCCGGCAGCGACGCTCTCAAGCGATACGTTCCAGGCTGCAGGCTGGGAATCTGGTAGGCTCCGGCTTCATTGGTCAGCTGAGTCGCGGAGATTCCCGTGTTGACGTTTGTCGCGGTCACTTCCACGCCCGGAATCAGCGCGCCCGTGGCGTCCGAGACAGTCCCGCCGATGCTTGCGCTCACCTGCGCGGAACCGTCTGTGGCTAAAGTGAAAAGCAGTAGTCCTGCTGCAATAATGCGAACAACACTCCTCATAAAGTTTTTCCTCATCGTGTCTTGCGTGAGCCGACTGTTTTGCTCGTGGCGCACTCAGAAGACATACTTCAAAGCCATTTGCATGACGCGCGGATCAGCCGCGGCCAGGATCTTGCCGAAGGTCGAATTGCTGAGTACTGTGTTTGGAAGGCCCGGATTGACGTGGTTCGGCACGTTGAAAACCTCAGCGCGGAACTCCAGCGTCTGGCCTTCGCGGATTTGGAATTTTCGGGTCACGCCCATATCGATCCGGATGCTGCCGGGTGCAAGGAATGTCCCGCCCGTCGTCGAGTGCACCGGCGTATTGCCGTACTGACCGGGCCGCGGCTGTGCAAACGCCTTGGGATTGAACCACTGCTCCATGCTTTTGTTCGGCATATACGGGTCCGAAAGTATTTGGATCGGTCCCTGGTCGTCTGTGCCGGTAAACGCGTTGTCGAGACCGGACGTGATCGACAAATAGGGACCAGACAAGATGCGGACGATTCCCGAAAGAGACCAGCCTCCCGCCAATACATTGAGGGCGCGGTTGGACAAGCGTGGCGTATCGTAAACAGTGGACAAATTGAAGTTGTGCCGCCGGTCCGGTTCACAATTGGCGCGATTCGTTCCGCGGCGGCTCGGAATCTGCCCACCCGTATTCTGGAGAACATCGTTGTAACCGTCATCGATGCAATGCGACCACGTGTAATTGCCTTGAATGGTGAGGCCATTAAATCGCCGTCGCTGAATCTGCAGGACCATTGCATTGTATGTCCTGGTCGCGCCGTCATCGCCGTGAAGAATGTTCGCGTAGTATTGGCCGATTTGCGGATTCGCGTTGTACAGTTCGCGCCGCATGTTGGTGTTGCCGGTAGTGGAACATGGCGCAAACGTGCGGCCGGCGATCACGCAACTGGGTTGCGGATCATAGACCGCGGCATTGGCCTCGTACCGGAACAGTGAGTGAATGATATTGCTGCCGATATAGTTTCCGGCAAGAAGCCAATTCGATCCAACCTGCCTCTGAACGCTTAAATTCCATTGGTTGATATACGGCATCTTCGTATCCCAGGGAAACACCGCATAACGGGCATTCAATGGGAATGACGCATTCCTATCCAGGGGCATGGGGTAAGGAGATACGCCGCCAGGATAACTCGCCCATGGATCCTCGAATGACGGACTGTTCACCACGATGGACGAGCCATTTGGCGGTGTGTCCCGCCGTCCACCGGTCTGGTGCAGATGCGGCGAATCGAAGAAGGTGCCGTAGGCTGCACGTATCGTCATGAGGCCATCGCCCCTGGGGTCCCAGGCCAACCCCACGCGGGGAGCGAAATGCTTGTAGTCGTTCGAGAACATTGAAAGCGTGTCGGGAATGCCGCCTTCGCCCTGGAAGTAGATTCCGGCGGGCGCATTCGGGAATATTTCACTCTTCAATCCCTTGTCGAAGCGCTCTCTGCTGTAGAAAGCTCGTTTCGCATTGACGTCATACGGTGCAAGGTATGGCTCCCAACGTAGCCCGTAATTCAGGGTGAGATGTGAAGTCGCTTTCCAGGTGTCCTGAAGATAAAGGCTGAAAAAATTCTGCCGGAACCATTCCCCTGAAATTCGACTCTGGGTGAAGGAATTTGCTTTGCCGATCATGAAGTCGCCGAGTGCAAGTCCCGTGTTCACGGTAGTGAACGCCATTGTACCCGGCGCCGCTGTGGCTGAAGTGTAATTCATCATGTTATGGACGTGGCTCACTCCGAGGCCCACCTGGTGCGTTCCGCGGATCCAGCTCAAATCGTCGGCGAGCATGTAGGCAGTGGAATTCGAAATCGAAGGAGTCGCCGGAGCCGATAGCACCGAGAATGCGCCCGAAACGCTGATTAGAGCGATCTTCGGAAAGTTGTCGGGCAGCACGGTGCCTTTGACCCCGATGTCGGAGAAGGAGAAGATGTCGGGTAATGTCTTGTCGTTAACAGTACGCAGAACTGAGCCACGGAAAGAACTGACCATTGTGGGACTGATCGAGTAAGTATCGCCAAGAACAAACGTCTTCGCATGCCGGTAGTAGTCCGGCTGAGATATCGAGAGAATTGACTGCCCATCGTAGTCGCTCGGCGTGGTCAGCCGCGCCATTTCAAACCGTCCGAAAAGAGAGTGTTTGTCACTGATCTGCCAATCGACTTTCCCTATCGGGATGTATTCGTCCTGATTGGTTCTCCGGCCGAACGAAATTCTTCCGCATGCATCGAGAGTAGTCGTGTTCAAGCGCTTCAGGACCTCGAGCGATGGCTTCGAATAAAGCGCTGGATCGATACGATTGTTAGCGAATGGCGCTCTCAGGTTGACTACGCCGCCGCTCTGGCATTGCGCGGATGCATAGGTCGTCCAGTCGCCCGCGAGCATTTGCGGCGTTGGAACATACGCCTGCGTTCCCTGCGCGTCTGTTCGCTGGAACGTCGTCTGTATGCCTCCAAAAAAGAACAACTTGTTCTTGACGATGGGGCCGCCTACTACGCCGCCAAACTGATTGCGTTTGAGCGGATCCTTTGCGGAAGCAAACGTGTTGCGCGCGTTGAACATTCGGTTGCGCACGAACTCGAAGAGACTGCCATGAAATTCGTTAGTCCCTGTCTTCGTGACGACATTGACGGCGCCCGCGGCGTGAAATCCATACCGTGCGGGTACGGCGCTGGTCTCTACCTTGAATTCCTGCAGCGCATCGGGAAATGGCAACGGCAAAGCCTGGTTGCCGTAGGGATCGTTATGGAGGCCGCCGTCGAGCAGGAAGGTCAGTCCATTGTTGCTTCCGCCGGCAACCGAAATAATATCGGTCGGATAATTACGGTTCGAGTTTACCTGTCCTCCACCAACCGCCGCACCTGACAGAATGATGAGCTCCGTGACCTGCCGGCCGCTAAGGGGCAATTCCATCACGCGGACGTTGTCGATCACCTGGCCGACGCCGGTGCTGCGTGTCTCCACCAGCGCCGCGTCAGCCTGAACTTCGATGGTTTCAGAAACCTGCCCGATCTGGAGCGAAATGTTGATTACGGGATTCGTACTGACCTGCAGGACGATTCCGGTTTGTGAAAATGTGCGGAAGCCCGGAAGGACCGCTTCCAATCGGTAGGGCCCAATCGGAAGATTCGTTAAAGCGTACGCGCCGGTTTCATTGGTCACCACGCTGCGGGCGAGGCCCGTGGCCGTTTGAGTGGCAGTCACCTCCACGCCGGGCAATATGGCACCGGTGGCATCAGTGACTGTTCCATTGATTTGGGCGGTGTCCTGCGCCCAGAGTGCCGTGGAGCATAAGACACAAAATAACATTCCAAGCACCATCCATCTCATAACAAACATCCCCTTCCCGGATTCAAACTGTTCAAGTAACAAACGTCACCGTACGCTGACCGGAAACTAGTTCACCTTGATAATCTGCCGCCAGTACTCCCAGGAGCGTTCGCCTCCGCGGCGGCCGCCACCCGATCCGTCGGGCGCCAGCAAGCCGGGGCCGGCATTGCCGGACTGAGGCGCCGGCGGCGGCAGATAGTTGATGCGTCCGCCGAGTAGAATGGCCTGCATCTGGATCTCCGCGTTGACGCGCAGATCATGGGTATCGCTGACCAGGTCATAGATCGACGGCGCCGTCAGGGCGATGCCGTGTCCTGCAAGAAGAATCACTCGATCCTTGCCGAGACTTTCGGCGAGCGCGCGGCCGAGCGTCGGATTACTGACGATGTTCTGGTCGGGATCGTACTTTCCGACAATCCATGACTTGAGCCCGTTCCCGATGAAATTCGCTCCGTTGTACACAAGCCGCAACGGCACCGAGCTTTGACTGAAAGCGACAAGCTCCGGCGTGTGCGAATGAACGACCGCCATCACATCCGGCCGCGCCTTATAGATCTCGCCATGGATATAGATTTCCTGGAACTCGTCATCGCGCGGCCCGCCCACAGCCTTGCTGTCGAGATCGTTCTCGATAATGTCCGCTGCTGTCACGCTGCCGGGCGCAATCGCGCGTGAGATGAAGTACCGGTTCGGATTTTTCGGATTGCGAACGCTTACGTGTCCCAGCGCGTTCAGGACTCCGAGTTCCTGTGAAGCCAGCATGCGGCTGGCAAGGACGAGATCCTCGATGATGGTGTCGGCCGAGCGCGGCGCGGTCTTCTGGTCGGCCGGCGGAGCAGCCGGAAGGCGGCCGCCGTTCTCCGTAAGGATCATGCGTTTCTGGTAATCCCATGAGCGATTGCGGCCGCTTCGCCCACTGGCTCCCTCGACAGGTGCCGGGGGCGGCGCATCCTGCGGTTGGGACCGCCTCCCCCGCGGATTCGAAATCACCGTGCCGCCAAGCGCAATCGTCTGTGTGATCAGCCGTGCGCTCGATCGGAGGCCGCTGGCGGCGCCCACAACTCCGGCCAACGAGGTGCCCACGGCAACGGCGCCGTGACCCTGGGCCAGAATCGAGTTTCTCTTCCCGAGTTGCCCGATGAGAGCTTTCACAATTTCCGGGGTATTAAGGACGCCGCTGCGCGGGAAGATCGGCGGCGGATTGTTGCCCAGCGGAACCGAGCTCACGGAGAAAGCGACGACTTCAGGTGTGTGCAGGTGCACGACCGCCATCACATCCGGTCGCGCCTTATAGATTTCGCCGTGCAGGATGTTCTCCGGATACTGGTCGGTCCGATCCCCGGAGACGGACTTGCTGTCGAGGTCGTTCTCTATAATGTCGCTCAATGTTACGAGCCCGGGCGCAACCCATCGCGAGATGTAATAGTGGTTGGGATTTGCCTGGCTGCGAACACTAATGTGGCCATAACTGTCCAGAACGCCCAGTTCCTTCGAAGCAAGAATCCGGTTCGCAAGTACGAGCTCTTCCACCACTGCCTGTTCGGCAAAAGCGGCAGCGGCCGGCTGGCTGTTTACGTCCGCGGCCGCGGGCGGAGCTGAAGAGTTGCAGCCGGCCAGCAGCGCGACACCGATCGCAAAAAGAAATGTTCGAGCTTTCAGATGACCTCCCGTGGGAAAGGCGGATTCTATAGCGTTCAGCAGTGCCACGAACAACTATTCAGTGGCCGCTGCTCCCTTCCCGGTTTTGAGGCCGGTTTTCGTTGCATTATCCATCTGGGGCCGCCTACAATTTGCGGTCCGTGAACGACCACGTCCCAGTCATCGACACCCACCCCCACATCATCGCGGCCGATTCGCACCGGTATCCGCGTGCGGCCCTTGGCGGGCATCAGTCAGTCTGGTCCGAGGAGCGCCCCGTGAGCGTGGAGCGGCTGATTGTGGAGCAGGACCGGGCTGGAATCGGGAAAGCCGCTCTGGTTCAGGCCTCGACGTGCTATGGACACGACAACTCTTACATTGCGGACGCCGTCGAGGCCTATCCCGAGCGGTTCACCGGTGTCTTCTCGTGCGACATTCTCGCCCCCGATGCGTGCGACACGATGACGCATTGGATGGCCCGAGGGCTGACAGGCTTGAGGCTCTTCACCACCGGCAGCACCATGCCGGGCCAGGCGGGCTGGCTGGACGATCCGCGCGCGTTCCCCTCCTGGCGCAAGGCAGAGGACACGCGCCTCCCGGTCTGCCTGCAGATGACCGCGGAAGGCATTCCGCAGCTGGAGAACGTGCTGCATCGCTTCCCCGGCTTGCGCGTGGTGCTCGATCATCTTGCGCGTCCGGCCCAGGACGACGGCCCTCCCTACAAGGCGTCCGACAGTCTCTGGGGGCTCGCCAGGTTTCCTGGCGTTTACGTCAAGGTCACGGAACGCAACTTCCTGGGCGCCAGGACGGGAAGAGCCACGCCGGAAACGTTCTTCGGACGGCTCGTGTCCGCCTTCGGCGCGTCACGGATTGCGTGGGGGTCGAACTTTCCAGCCTCGGAGCGCTCATTGCCTGACCTTCTCGCGCTGGCGCAGGACGCGCTTCGCTTCCTGCCGGAGACGGACCGCGGGTGGATCTTCGCGCGCACGGCCCAGGCCCTGTATCCAGCGCTCGCGGGCCCACGATGACGAACGCGCTTGTCGGGAATATGGTGAGGCCAAAGCGTCCACTTTATCGGGACCTCTCGGTCCAGATTCTGGTGGCGATGGTGCTGGGCGTTCTCATGGGCTATCTGTGGCCGCACAGCGCAGAGGCTATGAAGCCGCTCGGCGACTTCTTCATCAATCTCGTGAAGATGATGGTGGCCCCTATCATCTTCTGCACGGTCGTACACGGAATCGCCAGTGTCGGGGAAGCGAAGCGCGTTGGTCGCGTCGCGATCAAGGCGCTCATCTACTTCGAGGTGGTGACGACGATCGCCATGGTGCTGGCCCTGGTGCTGGTGAATGCGTGGGCGCCGGGGGCCGGCATGAACGTCGACCGCGCCGCCCTGGCCGGCGGCGCCTCGAGCGCCGAAGGCATGGCCAAGCCGGTCGGATTTGGCGAATTCCTGCTGGCGCTCGTACCCACGAGCGCGGTTGGCGCCTTCGCAGACGGCGACGTGATCCCCGTCCTGGTCTTCTCGTTGATGTTCGCGTTCGGACTGCTGTCCATGGGTCCGCGCGGAAAGCCCCTCATGGACGGCATACACTTCGTGTCGCAGGTCCTGTTCAAGATGATCGGCTTTGTGATGTATCTCGCGCCGATTGGTGCGTTCGGGGCGATCGCATTCACGGTGGGCAAGTTCGGGCCGTCAACGCTCCTCGCGCTGGGCAGGCTGGTCGCCGAGTTCTACGTATGCTGCGCCCTGTTCGTCATCCTCGTGCTCACGCCAATCGCGTGGGGCTTCGGCATCAATATCCTGCGGTTGATCCGCTACATCGCCGCGGAACTGATGATTGTCGCCGGAACGAGCTCCAGCGAATCGGTGTTTCCGCGTCTCAACGCGAAACTGCGACGGCTCGGCGTTGACGAGCCGGTTGTTGCGCTGGTGCTGCCGGCCGGCTACGCATTCAACCATGACGGCACGTGCCTGTACTTTGCGACCGTCTCGGTGTTTCTCGCACAGGCCATGGGCATCGACCTGTCGCTGAGTCAGCAGCTCGGGCTGCTCGCAGTGATGCTGTTCACGTCGAAGGGCGGGGCCGGTGTGGCGGGTTCGGCCATCGTCGTCCTCGCATCCACGCTGGCCTCTTCGGGGACGATCCCGGTGGCGAGCGTCGGCCTGATCCTGGGGGTGCATCGTCTCCTGTCATCGGCCTTCGTGCCGGTCAACGTGCTCGGCAACGCGATTGCGACGCTGGCAGTCGGCCGCATGGAACGGGCGCTCGATGTGCCGACGTTCGAATCCGAGCTTCGCCGTCCGGCCGGTGCCGACGTGCCGGTTGACGTGGTGCCGCTGTGAAGCACGTCGTGGCACGAACGATTCAGGGCGGCGAGCCCGCGTATAGGAGGATGCTTTGAAGGGAATTCTAAAGTGGCCGTTGATTGTTGCGGCAATCGTTGTGGTTTTGAGAGTGATCGTGGAACGGGCAGGCGCGCCGGCCACCGTCAGCAACATGCTCAGTGTCGCAGCATTGACAACCGTGCTGGGTCCGCTTTACTTCGCGCTCCAGATTGGACTGGCCCGTAAGCCGCGTCCTTATTTGATGCTCACCCGACTCATCTTCATCTACGCGGTATGCGCTCGCGCCATGGTTCTACCCACGTATTGGGCGGCTCGCATATTTAACTGGACGGAATCTCGTTTTGCCGGGGTTGACGCACCGAGTCCTCTCGTTGGTTTCATCGCGCTTCCTCTTATCACCGCCGCCTTCTGGATCGCCGCGTCCATGGTTACCGGCAGCGTAATCGGATTCATTACACTCGCTATCGTGCGCTCACGCATGAAAACAACTTGAATTGCAATAGCGGCTGATCTAGAAGAACCCCGCAATCGCCTTCAGCAGGGGCTGAATGGGCTTGAAAACCTGTTATGTAGGCCGCACCGGGTGCTGCGGTCGAGATGTTCGAGGAAGCGACAAAAACAACGACTCCAAAAGCTGTGCAATGCAGAACGCCCCGAAGACCCCCGAAAAAATCCCGCCCTTACGAAATGTTTCCTGCAACTCCCCCAGTACCGTGTGAGTCGAGAGAACCTCGACCAAAAATGGCAGGAGGTCGAATGACATGACAGCAACTCTTCACGTTTCGATTTTCCGAATAGGCGTGTGCGTCGCACTGGTGACCGTTATTTTGGGAGCAGCGGACCTCCGCGCGCAAACGATAACACATGAGTATCAGGCCGTGATCCTGCATCCCCCGGGTGTTCGCAATTCACAGGCCGTCAAGATCAATTGGTCCGCACACGAAGTGGTCGGAGAGTCCTGGGCGCAGGCCCTGGATGAAGGGCAGGCTCTAGAGTGGACCGGCGCCGGTACAAACGTCGTATCGCTCAGCCCCGGCAGCAGATTCGGCTCGAGGGCCAACGGTATCAGCGGCAATCAGGTCGGTGGAACCGTCTCCACTATCGGGACGCCGAACAGCAAACAAGCTATGGCGTGGGCCACTTATTCACCGTTCACGGCCACTTTCCTTCATCCGGCAAACATGGCGGAAAGCGCGATTTTTGACGCCGGCGGCGGGCAGTTCGTCGGGTGGGCCGCCGGGCAGTCCACGTCGTCAGCAGCGCACGCGATGCTGTGGACCAGCGGCGAAGCGACCGCCGTCATCGACTTGAATCCGAGCCAGCTGAGCTTCGTTTCGTCGGTGGCGAACAGTGTTGATCGAAACGGGCGCCAGCAGGTCGGAAGCGGCACTGTCTTTTTGGGAATCGACGGCAATAAGATTCAGTACTCGGATCAGCACGCCCTGCTCTGGAGCGGCAACGCCGCCAGCGCCGTCGATCTGCATCCTGCGGGATTTAGTTCCTCCGTAGCCAACGCTGCTGCCGACTCCGTCCAGGTGGGATCCGGGTTTTCCACCAGCGCGCAGCACGATCACGCCCTTTTGTGGACGGGAACCGCCTCAAGCGCCATCGATCTGAACCCGAGCGGGATCACGGAATCGATGGCCGGCGGCATCGGATCAGGTGGAGCGATCGTAGGCTGGGTATCCGGGCAACCGACTGGAAACCAGCGTCACGCCTTCCTCTGGCTTGGAGCCTCGCGAACTGTTGTCGATCTCCACAATTTCCTGCCTGCCGGTTACATATCCTCAGTAGCATCCGGTATAGACGACAACGACGACGTTGTGGGATGGGCGATAACGAGCGCGGGCGATGCGAACGCGGTGCTCTGGCGGCGCCTGCCTGATCTGCAGAGCATTTCGTTCCCAGGCGGAACTAATGTCTACGGGGGCGGGTACGCCCGGTTCCAGGTTGCGCTCAATGGTCCGGCAATAGGCGACGCGCAGATCCAGATGACCAGCAGCAATCCGTCAATCGCCGTTCTGCCCGCGTACGGCACGTTAACCGGCACCATCGTGCCTTCGGGTTCGCTAACCAGAATCGACGGCATCCGGATCATACCGGTAGCAACGCAGACCCAGGTCACGATCACCGCGACCTACCGTAATGCTTCGACGTCCGTGACCCTGACCATCTTGCCTGCGACGCTGGCTTCCATCACGATGTCACCATATAAGGTTGTCTGCGGCCAGTCGTCTGTGGGAACCGTCATGCTGAACGCGCAGGCAGGGCCCGGCGGCGCGATAGTTCAGTTGGCAGGCAGCACGGGTGTTGTATCGTGGCCGGCGAGCGTGACGATTCCGGCATACAGCGATCGGACGACGTTCTCCGTCCGCATCAATGCGTTCGGCCCAACACCAACGGGAAACTCGGCATCGGACACCGTCACCGCGACCTACCGCAATGTTACGCGCCGAGCAGGGCTGCAATGTAGTAATTGAGGAGACAAATTTCGAATTTCGGAATCGTCAGCCTGGCAACGGCGGCATGGGCAGGCCCGGCGTGGAGAACATGATCTCGGTGATCGCCTTGATGCTCCGATTCCCATAGCGGAACGGAACGATAAGCCGGAGCGGTGCGCCATGCTTCGGCGGAATCGGGTCGTCATTCATCAGCCAGGCGAGCATGACCTGAGGATGCCGGAGCGTATCCATCGCCTCGTCGACGTACATGCGGTCGGAGGCGACAAAACGGCAATAGTGCACTCCGGGCACAAGTCCCAACGTGTCCGCGAAATCACGGAAGCGGACGCCTGTCCACTTCACAATACCGCGGGGGTTGGCGGCGCCGCACTGCATCAGAAACGTGCGGGACAGGCTGGGCAGTTTCTCCAGGTCCGAAAAATGCATCGTGCCCGCAAGCTTCCCCATTCCCCGCGTATCCACTTTGATCTTCATTTTCTTGTAATCGAACTCGACCTGCGGCGTCTGGCGGTCCGCCGTGCGCCACATCAGCGGATCGGTAATCGGACCCGCTGCGCTGTCCGGGTGCTCCGGAGCCGAGCCATCCGGATTGAGCGGAAGCGGTGCCGGAAAACCCTGCCGCATTTGCTGTGGCACAAGCTGATCCGGCCATGGCGCCGGCTGTTGTGAAGACTCGGCCTTGAGCTTCTCGGGCGTCAGCGCTTTCAAGGTCATTCCCGCCAACGTCGAACCTGAAATAAGAATCGCCTCGCGTCGTGTAATGTTCATCGCTGCACCTCAGCCGTGTAGGCTATCACCAAGCGGCCCGGAGATCTAACGCGGATAGCGCCGGACATGTGAAAGCGAGATTGGGCATCGGAACCCATCACGATAAAGGTCGTGGAATGCGGGATCTGTTCGCAAACGAGGAATTCGTCATTGGCGATCTCGTCAGGTCGCGCGCGCAAGAAAACAACTCTGTTATGATCGACTCGAGATGACGGACGACAACTCATCCGACCGCTCTTTAGCAGTACTCATGAAGGCCGCGCAAGCGGGAGATTCCGATGCATACGTGCAGTTGATGCGGGAAATCACGCCGCGCATTTGCAATGTCGTCCGCAGCCGCCGAAGATTTCTATCTATCGACGATGTCGAAGATCTCGTGCAGGATGTGTTGCTCTCCGTGCACGCCGTACGCGCCACGTACGATCCCGAGCGCCCATTCATGCCATGGCTCATTGCAATCACGCGCAACCGCCTCGCCGATGCCGCCCGGCTTTACGCCAGGCATGGAGCGAAAGAGGTGTATGTGGAAAATCTTGCCGTAACCTTTTGCGATGAAAGTGCGAAATTCAATACAGACGAATTCGGAGATCGCGAGGCGTTGAAAGTGGCTATTGAAGGTCTTCCGGCACAGCAACGGAATGCCATCGAGATGTTGAAGCTCCGTGAGATGTCGCTGAAAGAGGCCGCGGCTGTAAGCGGCACGGGCGTTGGCGCCCTGAAAGTCGCAACGCACCGCGCGATGAATGCACTTCGGAAGGCCCTCACGAAGAAGAAACCATGAAAGATACCGAACGACTCATTCGAGGGCTCGCCGAAAACATTCGTCCCGTGCACCGGCTTCCTCATCCATGGGTGAGAACGGGCGTTTGGCTAGCCGTTTCGCTGCTATACACCACAGCCGTGTTGATAGTGATGGTCCTTCGGCGCGGCGCGCCTGTTCTTCAAGTGGACACGCGCTTTCTGATCGAAGCGGCTTCAGCATTCGCAGTCGGCGTCATCGCTGCCGCTTCGGCCTTCGCTTTAACCATTCCCGGGTATGGCCGTAAATTGCTCCTCGTGCTTGTCTTCCCGCTCGGCATCTGGCTCGGAAGCCTGTTTGACGGCTGCGTGCAGGATTGGATGCGGCGGCGTACTCTGAGCCTCTCCCTGCACCATGACATGTCGTGTCTGCCTTTTATCGTCTTCCTTGGCTTGGTTCCGGCAATTGTCATGGCGGTCATGCTCAGGCGAGGCGCTCCGCTGAATCCGCACCTTACGGTTGCCTTGGGCGCTCTCGCTGCCGCCGGAATGGGAAATCTGGGACTGCGGCTCATCTATCCTGAAAATGCGGATCTGGGGCTCCTTGTATGGCACGTAGGCGGCATCTTTGTCCTGTCCGCGCTGGCGGCTCTCGCCGGCCGCACTATCCTGAACTGGCAATCCATCACTGGCGTTTTTCAGAATGGCGGTAAATAAGATAGTCGAGCGACAACGCTCCGGGACCGCGTGTGAGCAGGAAAATCAGTATCGAACCCCACAATACATGATCGGGCCAGGCACTCGGATAGACGAAGATCTGGATCACCGTAATCATTCCGAGAAGGGGTAGGGTTGCAAGACGGGTCGCCAGTCCGAGGAATAGGAAAATCGGCCACGTCAGCTCATTGAACATCGCAGTGCGAGCTGCAATCGCGGGCGCCAGCACCGGCACCTTGTACTCCTCTTCGAATAGCTTCACCGCAAATTCAAAGGACCTGTACTTCAGCAGGCCTGCGTTGAAGAAGACCAGGCCAACTCCCACGCGCATCATCAACTGAATAATAGAGAGTGGAAAACGCGTCAGCCATCCACGTGCAAAGAGGAAGCATCCGCGAACGGACCAGGCCGTTGTCGCGTCATGTTCAATCGTTGTCATTGTTGCCCCCATGCGTCCGAGTCCTCATTCCGATTACGAGCCCGGCCGCGATCAAAGAGCGCAGCGCCTGCCCGGCTCGGAAAGCAGAATCCGTGGCAAGCGCTCTTTCAGCGGCGTCGCCGATAACCTGACCCTCTGAGATGGCCTGTCGAAAAATGAATGTGCCAGCATCGAGCCGCTGGAAATGGAATTCACTGCGAGCCCCCAGGATCTCGATATGGACATCGGCCGGCGAGAGTTCAAGAACATCGGGAGCGCTCTGGGTGATGTAAAGCTGCAACAGATGGTCGACCGGCCAACGTGCTCGAAAATACCGAAGACCCTCCTGCAGTGTCAGAAGGGCTTCAGGAAGCATGTCAATGCCGCATGCTGCAAAGTCATCAAACGTCAGCGGGCTGCGGCCAACCGCAATCGACGCCTGGCCGACATGCCATTCGAGTTTCGCGAAGTCCTGGAGATAAACCATCCGCTCCGAACCGGGACATTGCGCCAGCAACTGAGGAAAGCGTTCGCCGTACTCCGCGATGCAAGGCACACCAGGCGGATGCCGCCGGACGTACGATTGGGCGGCTTCGGTAATAAACCGTGTTCCGGCAAGCCAGGCCGTCGCCGGAAACTTTGTGAGGAGCGCCTGAACGAGACTCGTGGCGTAATTCCGCTGATGAATGGCGAGGCGATTTATTACCTCAAGACCGTCAGCAAAAAAAGGCACGATCACGCCTGCGTTGCCGTTGATCACTGCGTCGCGAAGTCGCGCCTGGAGATCAGCGAGATCGGGCACAGTCTGCCTCCCGATCGATGAAGTCCGCAGCGATTTTATCCGCACGAGCCGCTTCGCCAAGGAGCACACCAAGTGGCGGGAGGTCGTTGTCCCACTCGATCAGAGTTGGCCTCGGTCCGAGACGGCGCAACGCGTACGCATAAAGGTTCCACGCATGGTCCGCGATCGGCGCTGCGTGCGTATCGAGGAGTAAACCGTCTTCCGGCGTATAACCGCCCAGGTGGAATTCGTCGATGCTTTCTGCGGGTAAGGCATCGATATATTCTCGCGGATTGAAGTTCATGTTGTGGGCGCTGACATGAATGTTGCTCAGGTCACACAAGAGACGGCATCCGCTTCGCCTCACCAACTTGCAGAGAAACTCGGCCTCAGTCATTGTTGAAGCCGCAAAACCAAGATAGCTCGACGGATTTTCGATGAGATATGGGCGGCCGAGTTCATCCTGAACTTTGTGGACGTTCATCTCGACGACGCGCAGTGCTTCCGCGTTATAGGGCAACGGCAGCAGGTCATTCAGGTATGTGTCATTGTGCGTGGACCAGGCCAGATGGCCGGACACAAAAACCGGCTTCGTCCGATCCACAAGGTCTCTTATGCGTTTCAGGTGTCTTCGGTCGATGCCACCGGCGCTACCGATCGAAATGCCAACCGTGTGAATGGAAATCGGATACTGCCGGGCAAGTTCGGAAAGAAGTTCGGCCGCATGCGGATTGGCGAGGAAATTTTCGGGATGAATCTCCAGCCAGGTTGCAGGCGGGTGGGTGGCCACCACCTCCGCGATGTGCGGGAGTCTGAGACCGATGCCGGAAGCATTGGGAGGTATCGATATCATGGAAATGACCACCTTCCCCTTGGCGCTATTTCGGTGTTTTGCTGCCGCCGACGATGCGTTCGCAATAACCTTCTGGAACGTATATCCACGCTTTCGGGTCGGCATTCGCCTTCGAAGTTCCGCCGCATGAATTGGCGCCTGTCGACGCGCAGTCGTTTTTGCCGGCCTTCGCAATGCCATAACACTTTTCTGCCTTGAACGTCGGCGCCGGGACCGGCTTCTGAGCGGCAAGGAGCGCGGGAGAAAGAGCGGCGGCAAGGGCCGCAGCGACAGCCATTCTTCTATTCATGAAAATCCTCCATTGAAGTAAGTGCTCACTTCTGAGGATTCGCGTGGATTGGGCGAAAGGTTACGCGTCTAATTTGCAGGGATGAAATTTTCTCTTCGGCCAGACCAGCCACAGGCGGGTTAAGGGACTCCAAAAGGATTGCGAGTGGCGACCATCAGCCCACGCCGAGGGCGCAAGGGCCAAGCATAATGAATGGCGGACGGGCTGGTCTGTGTTATCGAATCCAACTGAAGTGTACGTAGCGCTAAGAGCGAGTCAGGACATCACTGGAAACCTTCGAATCTCGCACGTAGATCTCTTCCAGCTCTCGCTCTTTTTTCACTTTCTTGAACCACCAGGACGTCAGGAGCGGTGTAAGAATCGCGGTTACAATCACCGAAGCGGCGACCTGGACGGTTGCGGGTCCAGCAACTGGAACATACGACGGGTCAGCGAGAGCCACGGCTTGTGGAACCGCCGCGGAGTTCCCGGCCGTGCTCGAGGCCGCCGCTCCGGCAATTCCAGAGCCGCCAAGCAGCTTGTCGGTCACGATGCACACAAAGCCGGTCACGGCCACAACGGTCACACCTAGAACGATCCCGGGGATTCCCGCAGTCGCGACGGACTTCATGTTGATCGTCTGGCCAAGAGTGAAGGCCATGAACGGAACAATGATCGGTTCGTGCGCCGAGAAGAAGTTCTTGATGTCTTCATCCAGGTTGCCCAGAGTCGCCCCAACCACGATAGGCGCAATCACCGAAACCATCGTCAGCCACGGAATGACAGCCAGGCCCGCACCCACGAAAATCACCATCGTCAGGAACGGTCCGGTCTCAATGCTCTGTACCACGTAGGTGCCGGCATCTTCTTTATTTCCCATTACG
>Ga0137394_10000272_pt1 | contig 35884 bp, 43 predicted proteins | sample czobulk116metaG_FD_108278 | JGI IMG/M metagenome (GOLD analysis project Ga0137394, IMG submission 108278) | Vadose zone soil microbial communities from Angelo Coast Range Reserve, California, USA - czobulk1.16 metaG | ecosystem: Environmental > Terrestrial > Soil > Vadose zone | place: USA... | reverse complement strand
GAGAGGGGATGGGTCGATCGCATCGCATTTGTTTTGTATTATATTGCACCTCTCCGAGTTCGTATCGCACATCGTCGAGCGCACGTCAAATGGCGCAACACCTCCCTCACGTGACTAATCTCATAAAAAGAGAAAAAACGACAGACAAAGGAATCATCGTGTATACAAACTGACGGCCTCTTATTATGATATCACACACATAGAGGGAGTGTTGGAACCAGCATACCATACACAAGGTACTGCTCCTCCATCCCCCATCACATCGTATAGCAGCATGAGCACTCAATCAAGCGTAATCCTCAACTGCTCAAGCGGTATGGGCTTAAAGTTGTGGACATCAATCGACCGTAATCTCAACGCTTCTTCGCAGTGTGGCGGCACAAGCTTGTGGATCAGATCTGGTCGCACCGAGAGCTCTGCGAACCGGTCAGCGCCACCGATCGTGGCAAAACGTCATTCAAGTCACGAACCTTCCCGAGAAAAGTCGAATAACGACGGAAACTCCTTTCCATTTGGCATCTTTGCACCCTCAGCTCGTAGTTCGTCGAAGAAAGGGTGCACCATCGCCTCGACAGCGCTCAACCGAACATCCGGTGTGTATTCCAACAACTTGGAGACGAGATCAATCGCCTCGGGCGCTGTGCGTGGCCGGAACACCTGTGTTCGCCGATGAACATTAGGATGACACCCAACCGGGGAAGAAAATATTAGACCTTGGAAAATGGGTGGGGCTTGATCTGCGGGAACTTATGCTCCATGTAGTTCGGATTCATCGTTTTGATCTGGTCACGTGACGGCGTGCCCAGAACTTTGATGATTTCAACCAACTGGTCAATCCCACTTTCACCAGGGAAAAGCGGTTGGCCGAGCATCAACTCGGCCATCACACAACCGGTCGACCAGATGTCTGCGACCGACTGCGGGTCAGAACAGTCCGACAATCTAACCAGTCCCTAAAATGGAGGACGCACCGATATTTGTTGTGTAATTCGTGGCTCCGAATATCAACTCTGGTGCGCGGTAGTAACGCGAACAGATGTAACTGACGTTCGGCTCCCCGGCTACCAAGATTTTGGCTGAACCAAAGTCACAGAGCTTAAGCACACCCGTCGCTGGATTTAGAAGAAGATTTTGCGGCTTGATGTCGCGGTGGCAGATTCCAACCGAGTGAATGTAAGCAAGAGAACGGAGAAGCTGGTACATATACAATTTGATTTGGAGCATCGGCATTGGTTGTTTGAGCTTCGCATAGTGACGACTCGCTCGGTACACCGTCTCCGGTACGTATTCGAGAACTAGATTGAGGTACACTTCGTCTTTCTTCAGAGTTTCAACGCAAAGGTCCTCAGTTCCTTCCTGGCATAGGAAAATATGGTATCAAGACATACCTTGTCACCGTTGGAATAGAAGAAGGCTTTCAAGTCCACCACATTTGGATGAGATACGAGTCTCATGATCTGTAGCTCACGGTTCTGCGCGATGGATACGCATTTGGATCATTATAACCATTTCAAGGCCACACGACAGCTGATCGCCACTCACCTTGAACCGCTTGTCCTGCAAAACCTTCTTGATGGCAATGTCATCGCCACTCTCATGTTCGGAGACGAGTTTAGCTTGAAAGACGACGCCAAACGAGCCGTTGCCGATGACTTTACAATTCGTGTACGAGATGTCACGGGTGTCGCCCGTCTTGCCATCAGAGGCAACGACTTTGACCACCTTTCGGGGATCGTCGATGGCTATGTGATGATAACAATCAACAATGACGTAGTCCGGCAAAGGGCGGAGACGGGTGAAAGGCGAGAGGCGAACGGCGATGGATTGAGGGTTAGGAGACAGCGTAGCCAAAAAAGGTATGACCATCCGATGCGTGCGAGCGCACGGAAAGAGAAACGGGAACGGGCAAAGGTATGTGCGCGAAGAGATCCGGAACACGCACGATTTATCTTTACGCCATTGATTGGACCGTGTGTAGCCATTACAAAAAAAAAGGTGATGAGGTCGTGAGGGTTGAGAAGGCAGAGGGTGAGCGGATGATGAGTGCGGAGATGTGAGCTTGGTCGTTTGAACTTGGCCGTGCAGCGGGTTGATTGATGGGCGGAGAAACGAGAGGTCGAGAGGGATAGATCGAAAACGATGGGGACAGGGACGAAAAACACGGCTATCTGTGCGGCGAGCGAGGTGGATGGGGAGGAGGAGACAATGAGGGCTCAGAGATTGGTGGAGACCGTGGAGGGGAATGAGTCCCTGTGACCTGACCCTGGCTTGAGAGAGGCCTACCACGTGTTTGGTTTTGCTTGCTTCTTTCTCACGGTCGATAGCCCATATCATATCCCATCCACTCATCAACGGTGCGCACACGCCGCGACCCGTCGTCTTATCCCCACCTCCATCCCGCTTCGGCCCCTTAATATCCTACCTGGCGTCATCCTTCCCTCTTCACTCTCTTATTTTCTCTTCCGTCCCCTGCAAGTTTATCCTCTCCATCATTTCCCGTTCTAGACCAACAGAGCTCTCACCGGCCTTCCTATTTTGACGCCCATTTATTGTTATACGACTCTTTCGTAAAGCATCCCATTTCCAGTCGGCATACAGTGCCCCTTCTCCGCGGCCGATATTTCTCGCCCGATCATCTGCTAGCTCAGTACCTTGCTTCCAGTCAAGAACGATTGACACCTTACTAGAATAGCTTTGCGGCAACTCGTCAATTTTTCTTCCCTTCCCTTTTGGCCGTAGTCCGATCCTCGTAAGGTCAACTGTCACCCCCGATTAATGACTCTACGGAAGGAAGAAGACCCGAACCTCGAGACAGCGGACCCATACAGTACTGCAGTACTGTTACTCCCGATTATGCTCAATTACATTCTCGCCTGCCAAGGCAAATACATTACAACCCACCACTGTATAGACGGGCGTCAACGTCAACACCTCGGTGCGGAATTTCCCTCCGCATTCATACGCTGATTATTGCAAGGTTATCTGCTGTAGTTGTTGTTTCATGACAGCTAGCAAGTTACAGTACTGGGAAACGCGTTCCGCGGTTACTTCATTTGCTTTGTTCGCTCACTCGAGAAGCGCCACGCTACCCGCATCGACGGAATCCTGCCCGTCGATCTCGGGATCATTTGTCGCATAAATCTTCTTTTGCGAATGAACCTTTTATTCATCACATTCCTCAGTTAGGCCGCGAATCCCTATCATACCCTCATGTAGCCGGTTCTACGATCCACGTGACCGCGTCCCTCTGTTCAAAGGACTATGGCACGATGTTTGATATGATACAACATTCAAGAATCAGGGACGTCACCTTGTGGTTGATGAAGTAGAATGCACACGAAAGTCTGCGATACCAACGAGGAGAATGCGGTAGGAACCGCAAACGAGCAACTTTCTTATTCAGACAGAAGGCCCCTAGAACATCCTCTTGTCGTCGGTTGCGGTGATGAAGATGCACATAATCCGTATCTAGTGCAACCGGTGCGTAGTGGTCCAAGTATGCCGTTAGTCGTCACACGATGCACAGATCACTCGAGTGCTTAGAGTCCGCTCAGAACTATCCCAGAGATTCTGGGGTGTAATAATCGCACATGTGGCGGCAGCGTGTTTTCCCGTGACTCGGGGAGGAGAAACTACCTGTGGCCGCATTGGTGATAGTCACCTTGCTGCCTGCCCTGGGCAAGCCCCTTGGATTTGATTTTGAGCAGCATGGTTTCCTTTAGACTTCCCTATCCAGAAGACCTGTCGGTTGCTTTGCGTCTTTATTCGCATCACACTACTGATCGCACCTCCGAACGAATGTTCGTCGGAATCTGCGAGCCTTTCTCGGTCCCGATCGTTCACACGCCATACGGCAAGCGTTACTGGGCCTTCATCCCGAAGTTGAAATTAGTTTCTCGGCGTTCCGTGCTGTTATGAATCATCCCGGTGATTACGCTTTGTTAGCTCGGCGGAGTGCTCGACAAGTCACGTTCCCGTTCCCGATCTCAGACTTGCTAAGTCGCTTCTTCCTTAGAATATTTGGTGCCTTACGTGTGCACTCACTGGCAGGCATGGGCCTGCCAGTGGCAAGATTTTTCTACACAGGTAAATCAATCCAGTTCTGACAAATGGCTATGGAGGTGTTTATGCTACGCAAAAGGAGGCTCATGCAAGGATTTGCGCCATGGTCCCATATTTTATACCAAGTACAAGTCCACCAAGTAACACAACTTCGATGCGTCAACTCGGACGCGGTGGCATGGCGCGATGGCATGGCGTGACTGATTAGATCAACTGGTGGGTTTCATGATCTCGCTTAGATGATGAGTTAGGTTCTAAGGTTCTAAGGTTATGTTCATTGTATCCCCATTGTACCGGATCATACGTGAGGTGGCGTCCTGTGATGATCCCATCTCCGTGAGTGGTGGAAACGTCCATTGGCTTCTGTCACTAGTAAGGAAGTCCAACTACGCTCATTAATCTTGGTGGCTCAAAGCAATTTCCAATGCTTACGAGGACAATCGAGGGGAAAATTCGAGGAATTAAAGGGTGACCCTGATCAGATCTTTTATTCCCATCAATAATATAATCAATGCCTCCGCGATGTGCCGTGTTCGTATCTATGCCGCCGATAGGACTTAAAGATGAGATACGTTTTCTTGGCACACATGCCCAACTTCACGCCCAGCGGTTCCAACCCTTCACAATTCTCTGTGGACATCTACTGTGGATTCAGCATGACCAAGATCTCCTCGCATCCCTGGGTATTGGCACGACCAACTGTATACTACTACTCGGCACCAAACTAGGCTGCAGGGTAATCATCACGGACCGTAGGAAGGGCGGAAACGAGCGGTGGGTTTCCCCGTGATCTAGTGATATTTGACTCGTGTTTCCTTAGCTTTCGCCTGGTGACGTAGAGGGCTGTATTTGGATGCACTGCTGCGGCTTCTTATATACTGTTCTGATTTCTTCAGTTGAACCCTCGGTCTTCAGGTGGATACCCTGTAACCGGGAATGCGTCCTACTGGGGTGCGCTATATTATTAGCGGTGTAGGGGAGTGTGGCTTCTGCGATCATTAACTCAATTACAGATGTCGTACAGGCCACAGCAGTGGATGATGCACAGGACATACGGTGATATCTAGATTGCCACCACCCACGGTCTTATAAAGGCCGTTGACTGAGCGATATTCGCCCGGCCATTGCCCCGGCTGCCTCCGGCTAAAGCAGAGGATTCACGTGACCGAATGCGGTTGGGGTTAGGGGTATGACATAATATCGTTCGAATTCGTGGCTGACACGGTCACGAGCCCGAGACGCGAGATATCATTGAACGCTTTCTTTGAACTCCCTGTCGCACGCAACTCTCCCTTCGTATTTGGCCTGCATTCTTGCAGAGCTCATTGATATGCACAGTACACGTTCATTACCATTCACCTATGAACACAGCTCGATCGCCCCGCCTGCATCGTCCGTCTCATCTCCTTCCTACCAGATGCCTATCGTTTTCGTCCATCCACCAGAGGACGAAGCAATGCCTTGGTGCGCATTCGATGGCAGCCATGAGGACGCAGATTCTCAGATGGCATTCACGACACCGGAGATGGAGGAGGTTCTCCAGTCGCTACTCGATGACCAGTCCCACCCCGTACACTCCTCCCCGAAGGACGCACCTTCGTTCGGCCATTCGCAAGCAGACGGCGCCGTGATCACGCGACGGCGCGGTTCCTCCCACTCCTCGCTCCAGGCAAACCGAAATCCACTACTACGGCTCTCGGTGATACCTGAAAGTCCGAAACGGGCGAAGGAGAGGGACGACGACGACATTGTCGAAATTATGAAAGTGCGCCGCGGAGAGGGCATGCCGGACGTTGCGTACGCGAACGGATCCGTCCCCCTCATCCCCACGCTCAGGAGATCCAAGACGCTCCGCTCGCGAGCCGCACAGGCTTTACGCTCGATCAAGAACGTCGGGAAGGCACCGCGTAGGCCCACGATGGAACACGTCATTCCGGCAAAGGAGAACGGCCTCACTGGCGCTGCCAAGACGAAGGCACCCGCTCTTACATGCGGCCAAGTGCCGCCGCCGACTGCAGACAAGCACCGCGCCAAGGCCGTGCCATTCCCATCCCACTCGAGCCTGCCGCGCCTGAAGAAGCGAGTCTCGCAGCCGCTGTCCAATATTTTCGGTCTTGGTCTCGGTGGTCCCGAAGCTTCTCCTGGTGGCCCAGACGCCTCAGATGAGACTGGCGTCGGTGCTTCGTCATCTCATTCCAGGGGATTTCGGACGTTGCCGTACTCCCGCAGCGCATCGGCATCCACTTCTGCTCTGCAGATGTTTTCGGATGTGCCTGCGCGTCCCACGTCGCCTAGCTTCTCGATTCCCAGCAGCACCAGACAGAAATTCTCGTTTGTCAATCTCCAGTCCATATTCTCCGGGAGTACGAACACGCCCGACGCGAGCGAAGAGGCGTCGGAGCCCCAACAAGCGGAGGCAAACCCAGAGGTGGACGAACCTGCACCGCCGCCGTGCGCGGCGCAGATGCCAGTCGATGACGATGACGATGACGGCGGGTGGGACTCTGGAGAGGACTATGACTCGCCTCGGCGGAATGTCGACCCTTCTGGGACGTTGCGCAGACCCAGACCCAGAGAGGGTTCGTGTCTTGAGGAGCGGGAATTCAGCTTTGAGATGCGGCTCAATTCTATGCATTTTGACTCTTTCAGCTTTGATGCGGACGCGTTTTAAAGTCTCGTTCTCTCTGTGTCTCTCGGAAGGATGCGCTGCGAAATCCTGTCCTATCCTGTCTCTTTGATGTCTTCCTGCATACCTGTACAAATAACATAACATCGTTGTCCAACAACAGCAACCAAACGTCTCATTTCCCCCCCTGCCTCTTTTTTATTTGTTTCTTTGCTTACACAAAAATCACGCTTTGCTCTGTAGATTGCTGCTATTTAAGGTTATGATGTTCACGGTTTTTACTGTTGCCTTCCTCTTTTACTGTCCCGTTGTTCTCGTATAGAATCAATGAAAGTCATTCATGCAGCTGGCTGCAAACTCAATTGGAATGCTTGTCTATAATAGGTCGTGATGCATAGTTGGACTTTTGATGTGGCGCCATCTTTCCCTTGTTCTGCTTTCTGCGGTACCTGAAAGTTCTAAACTCTCCGCGAGTCAGGTTCCAAGCTGCTCCTGCATACGTGTCCCCGAACATCAACCAGAAGAGTGGTACAACCCCAAGGCAAGGCGACCACGTAACGAGGAAATCAAGTGACGTGATGATCAGTCCAAGGAGGCGGTGTCCTAGGATTGACTGTGTTAACACGTGCCACGTGCCACGCCACAGTGTTTGAGCCATAAGGGCGGGACAACGATACCCTATCAGGATCGCCGGAATTCAAATCAACGGCTACTCCCGATCACACTCGGATAGTACAGCCTCGATGGAGCCGGGATCAAGGAAAGGCGGACAAGTGACCAGCCTTGCCAGTTCTTGTAAGCTGGAGTGCTGTGGGGTATATCCCGCTCCAACCTGAATATAAAATGCTGCGCTTTCCTTAGCAACTCGACATCAAGTGGGACTCCACATTTCCATCCAAAAGGTCTGCCAGTGACGAAGTTCCCTCCGTCCGTAGTTGGAGCCGTGTCATGCCCTCCGGCATCGAAGAAGTCGCGGTCACGTCCCTTTTGTTCGTCGAGCGTCGAGCGTCGCGCTCAACCGATCACGAGCCTGAGCCTGAGCGCGCCGCTCAGCTGTTCAAAGTTGTCCTTGGTTGCTCGATGCATCGGCGCTCGGCGTACGGGACAAGAAAGACCAACGAATGCATCTTCAGTTTGGCCCGAGGCCTCCGACTCGGACACTACAGTAGACAGACGATGGGGCGCCGGAACGAATTCCCGGAAAGTTGCAGCACGATTATGGATAAATAGGCGTCCTTCAAGTTGGCTTCACGTCGCATCAGTTTGCAGTGTTAACTACTGTCAGACCAATTGCGCCGCTGGTACTATCTAGGCGACTTTTTACTTAGACCGGCGCGGAATGTGATAGTTGATATCCCCTTTCCTTTTTCATGTGAGTTATCATAGGATTGAAAGTTTACGTTACGTACTCTATACTGGTACACCTGGGACTGGCACCGGGAGCATCGTACAGTAGTGCATGCCTGACTGGAGTGTCACTGGCACGAGGCTAGTACGCCCCGACCTCGCAAACCAGATGCCATTCATCGGGTCGACGGCGCTACTACGCCGTGTATCCTCACTGGCCGCGTGGTTGATCGACGTGCGCCGTATGCAATGCTTGGTCACGGCGAGGAACGCCTGCGCCTTCACGTGCTTGCTTTATCTGATTGGGAACACTCTATGTCGAACGTTTGGTTTTCCCACAAAGAAATTATTTTGAAGTCCTCTTTCTTGGCGAAATCGAATGACTTGGCTGGAACCACGGTCGTGTGACCTATTGTGAAAATTTCCACCACATGACTACGACAGTAGTAGCCTCTCCACATGATCCTCCCGTAGGCTTGCGGCACTCTTCCGTCCTCAACATTACGTGCTGTTTTCAAATGCAAATGGCGGGATTTTCGCCGGGAGTGGACTCGCGTGACATTAAAATCTCTCATGGATCGAGTCCGAGTCGGGATCCCCTGCCAGGTCATTCCGGATTCTCCGATTGACTAATTGGGCATGACAATACAGCACCGGGTGTCGTGACTACCTCAGAGAAAACGGATGCGAAGAAGTGCAGTCTCTGTCGACGGAGGTTCTCTTCTGTCGTGGTTAGCCGGGCACGACTCGGACATGTCGAAAAGGACACTTCCGTGCCAGTGGTCTTGTTTCCGCTTGCTTCGTCCTTGGGTTTCCGGGTATTGCTAACTTCCCGCTCATAGTCCCCCGGGCCACCTTCTTTGTCGCACTCTATGCCAACCCAGTGCTAGTGAATGCCTCCGTAGCTGTTAGCATCAAGTCTCTTGGCGACCTTCGACCCTGCCTCCGCAGCCGGCTTTGCCAGTGCCAGTGATGTGCTGTGCAATTTCATCCGTCGGTTGCCAATTGAAGTGCGGATATCCCCGCTAGATTTTATATCAACGGTGGGCTCGCTCCGCATGCTCGCCATGTGGCCCGCCTCGTCCAGTGTCGGTCCCACTGGTAGTATTCATCGAAGTAACTGGTGTCGATGCGAGCGGATTTTTTTTTGTCTCTTATCCCAAGTGTGGTCGGTAGTCGTATCTGGAAACACACGGCACACGCTCTCAGGCTAGCCATGACGGTGTCTGGGTAGGCGTTTGGTTACTTCTTATACACGGGAAAGTTGATCGACAAACGTTTACCCTGATACCTCCTTGGATGGCTTTTGCATGGATGTGGCGATGAACTGTCGGCCTGAGTCTGTGGCTAGTGCTAGTCTTAAAGCTGGGATGAGAATGCTATCCACTAGGAAACTGCCCTGAAACGAAACTGTGGAGAACAGGGATATGCATTCGTTATAGGTTAATCCTATGATGTGATTTTGACACAATATCAGTATGACGATTATAAGAAACAAATATGGGGATACCAATATGAGACAAAGGACGACCGTGAATGGTACTGGCCTCAGTCTTCAAGGGAAAATACTGCGGCACGAGACTATACTGTACTACACATGTTCAGCGCTTCTCGACAGACAAAATGAAACCAAAATTGACGAGAAACATATTACGAGACATAAGACGCACGAGACCAAAACACTACGACAACACTACGTGCGTACTCGTACTCGTCGTGGTCAGATATTCGGTCAGGTCGGTTGCGTCAATTACATTATGAAGCACACAGCGTAACGGCCCGGACCCACATCGCATCCGCACCGAGTACTGTACTACAGTATCCTCCGACGGCGAGTCCGACGGAACAAAAAGACAAACGATATTGGGGTTGGTGCACAAAGACATGCCAACTGAAACGCTTAGGACACGAATCTAGGAATTGTGTCTTCCCCGACAATCACACCGCATTGTGTTGCCCCGACTCATTTCCCTTTCATAGCTCGGTTCTACACTTACGGTCCTCTGTTTGCGGAGCCTTACTATGTGACACCGATGTTCTCATAAGTTTCGTACAGATACCGTAGGTTTACGGGTTCCCGGAAAAGGAAAATTTGGGTGATTTCTACAGCCAAAACCTTGCAACCGTAGGCTGAGTCAGCCCACGAGTACGTGGTGACTATTGATTAGTGGCTCGAACAGTTTGTGACTGCGTGCTTAGACCGAGGCGGTGACTCACGGCTTGCGTGATATTTTTACCACTGACATCATCCACTTGTGGTCGATGAAAGTTCCAGCCCCTTGGTTTAACAGATAGAAACAAGCTGCTGTATGCGTCGTCAACGCGTCAGCCTGAGGCCTGAGATCTTGTTTTTGGTCCTTGTTCCTTCGTTCCTGATGTGTTTGAGGTTGCAGTGGTGGTCGTATACATGTCGAAGGTCTGAAGCATGCAATCCAGTTGCATAGAAATTACAATTATCCACAAATCATATACAAGTCAAGGAAGCAGGACAAGCAACACGTACAAAAGTAAGAACCGCGCGGTCAAACAGTTCATCCACCAGCCAGTCACTGCACTACATAGATAAATTGGGCAGGTCTGAAGCAATATGCTAGATGGCGCAAAGTTTACGAAAAACCAATACCGGGTTCTTGTGAATTCTACCCGGTACGCATGACCATAATGATAATTTGGTAATGTGGATATAGCCGCGATCCAAAAGAAGAGAAGCACTTATACTGATTCTGCAGCCTCACTAGACTTGGCGTCGCTTGAGAGTGCCACCTTTTCTGGAACGTATGGCAACACTACCCGGCGCGGAGGGTGGTTCGGGAATAGCCATCTGCCCAGCCCCTACAAGCAAAACCGTTAAATGATGAAACGCACTCAGGATGAACTTGATGCCCACATATATGACACCACCGAGACCAAAGGCCACCACTCCTTCAATAAATACCCTGAATGCGCGCGCCCATGTGCCAGGTGCACCAACACTGCACGAATCCTGCATTATATAGGCAATCGGAATGCCAGAAAGGTACCATGAGAACAGTATTGCTAATCGCCCCCAATCAGGGCCTTGAGGGACGTCGTGACCAGCAAAACCATCCAAACTAACGGCGTACCAAACGTAATCAGCCGACCTGAACCATAGGGGAACGGGAAAAACCGCACTCCAGCGTGAAGAGACGAGAAGGAAGGGAAACCACCGATAGGCAGATAAGTACATGCCAACTGATGTACCACGTTGCAACCGGCCAGCAAATATCCCACTCAGAGTAGGACGGGTTGAATGGGCTTAGATCTTGAGTGTCTCTGTACGTGACAAACACATAGAGACAGGTCTGGGGTAGACGTGGCGGTTAGACCAGCGGAAAACGAGAGTGGGAAAAGTTTGAGATACCAAAGCCAGGAAGACGACTTTGAGAAGAAACTCTGGAGATCGCCAATGCATTGGGAGCGAAAAATGATGGGCACAAAGCGGCTTGACAGAGTGCGGGTGGTTAGTTATATAGACGACTACCTGTGGCAGTCCAGGTTCAAGTCGCGCCACCTGGTCCCACGCCACAACGCCACGCGCGAGGGCATGGCTCATCATGGCTCATCTCGGAGTTCGGAGAACTTTACCACCCAGCACACAGCAACGCCTGCGTATCATCGCTTAGCTCCCCTCCTACAGATCAACACCTACTCTACGGTCCATTTCCACTTAGGTCCTCCTAGCGGTCCTACCTGGAGATCCTCGTCTTGCCGGTTACTATGAAATGAGTCCGTTAAGCTATCACTACGGGCGCTAACTAGTGCTGTTATGCACTACCGGATCCGGGCTCTCGGTGATTCCCAATATCACGTTGGGTTTAATTTGTCGCCGAAATCTAACAACCGGCGACCGGTGCCAAGGGCCCATACGACACAGCCCTGGCACTAGTACTTCATATCTATCTCTGTAACTGATAAGGGCCATCCATGCATCGAGTGTGATGCACTTCTTCCCTTCATCCCACATCAAAAGAAGAGATACATGTACTATGACGAGGCTTGTATGAAATTTTATGACAATCGAGTCCGAAATGGGTGAAAATTTTGAGGTGTTTCACACAGGAAGGGGGCTGTGTTCAGGCTCCTAATCAACCGTCTGGCTGGTTTCACCTTATCCTAGTAGTTGGTAGTGGACTAATATGGTAGCTGTACTAATCTGGTAGGAGGGACTAGCCAATCAGAGAACATCTCAGGTCATGCTGAATATGATTATGTCAACCATGAACTTAATCAACCAGTCTGAGCTGGTTGAGTGCAAATTAAGTTCATGGTTGACATAATCATATTCAGCATGACTTGAGATGTTCTCTGATTGGCTAGTCCCTCCCACCAGATTAGTACAGCTACCATATTAGTCCACTACCAAATTTGTACAGCTACTAGGATAAAGTGAAACCAGCCAGACAGTTGGTTAGGAGCCTGGGCTGTGTTCAGCCACAGCCCTGATACCCATAAGCGTATATAAGAGGCCAATAGTTCGACCCATAGATGCAATGCACAGACGTCCACGGTAGGACGATCCTCGTCAAAGTCCTTGTCTCTGCACCCAAATACATACGACGTCCCTCCGCTTACGACTTGAATCCGTGTCTTAGTTCCACTAAAACTTAAGAAACGGGATGCCTGAGAAATCCCGCTGACATCTTGTTAGCATGACGTCCCCTTTCGTCCTTTGCTTTGACGATGTGACAACTTGAACCCTCTTTCCGTATTTTCTCGGTACGCACGCTTCTCGAAACCTACTACGTAGACTTGCCGGAGAAAGCAAATTGCGCATCAGCCCTCGACGTCCATCTTCAACAGAGAGGCCAGGGCGATTCTGAGTGACTCGATCCTTTTATCTTGTGCTCGACTAAATTCGCTCTAATGGTCCACTAAGGGTCATTCACCCTAGCATAGGCTTCACAATGCAGCCTTGATACAGAGCTTAATTCTTTGGCGATTGTCGTATGGTCAATGCACACGTATCAACACAGGATGTCGGGTCCGTGCGAACTTGATACGGACCCTGACAACGGGCTATGCATTCCCATCAGTGAATATAGTGAAGAAATTCAGTATTTCTCTGAAAGGACTAAAATTCACATGTCAGTGACGAGTAGATGATGTTCATAAGTGGAGCGATCCTCACTTAATGTGACTAGCGAGGTCCATCCAGTGAAAGGATGACTAGAGCGCGCAACTTCATGAGTCACGTTTCTCAGAATACGTCCAAATAGACCGCACCTTCTTCTGCCTTCGCCTGTAGTGGCGTCGTACTGTTCCCAGACGTAGCCCGTACGCTCATACTCCTTCATGTGAGTGAGACGACAGCACAACACGAGTACAATGGATACTACGTCTACGCACCTTGAAGACATTGTCAATCACGTTCTTGCGGAGTTCTGCATAGATTGACTTGGCCTTCGCTTGGTAGGGTCCCTCGTGCACAGCATAGGTCTAGTCATAGATGTAGTGTCGGTCATTCTAGAGCGCCTACACACACACCTCGTGTAATGCCTGCAATGCAAGATAGTTCATCTGGATCCAAATAGGCCCTTTCCAATAGTTCTCGCCCGTTCCAAATTCGGGATGAGACGCCGACAAGCTCCTAAGACCAAACGGCGACCATAGGTGGTTGGGGTCACGTAGTAGGTCCAATATGGAGCCAAGGTGTGGGGAGTTTGCAGGTAGTAGAGACAGCAGGAAGGGGAACAAGGAGAGGTAGCCTTTATGGCAGACATGGTAGGACTCGTCTGTCACATATTCAAATCGTCAGTCCGTCGCTGAGTTGTCCAGGAAACGGTGGGAAGCTATCATACCGTCGTTGTCCACACCGACGTCGCAGTACATCTGTGAGTCTTCGCTCCAATGTAGATCTGGTCACCACAACAGTCAGGTCATAAACGGACAGAAGGTAGTGACCCGTACCATCAATATTATCAATTATAGCCTTCTTAACGTTAGCATAATACTTCATGTCATCTTCCTCGCCTATGAACTCGGCAATCTCCTTCATCGTCCCGGAGAAGAAACCCATCCAGGAGAGCAAGTCCACATGCAGCTCTCCAATGTGAGGCGGAGCCCTGGGATAGTCATCCATACCACTGGTCAGGACGTGCTGCTCTGATCGACCACGCCATCTGTAGGCTTCTGTCCTCGATCGAGCCTTGCGCCCATATTGCTTTAATTGTCCACGCTGGGTGCGCCTAAACCATTCGTAATGACGCTTGAGTGGTGGGTATATGGACTGCAAAAAGGATAGCGCAAGTCCTCGGTCTGCTAAGTAGCGACTACCCGTTGCAGGTTCGGGCATTGAAAGAGGTATTTGAGGGCCTCCTGGGCCGAGGTCGAGACCCAGATCCGAGACACTGGGCCCTCCATGACGCTTGAGGCGTCTGATAAAGGCAGTAACGGCCATGGATAACGTAGGGGGGTTGGCGAAGCTAGGAACTTGTACCTGGAACTGTGATGGAACCTGATGATCAAGGTGGTCTGTGAGCCGCCCAAACGATCAGGTAGGGATCTCAAATGACATGCCTTACTACGTGCTTCCTCGCCGAGGATTTGTTCGCGGGCAATCCAGCCATCGTCATCGATGAGGTCTAACCAGTCCTTCAGAATCTCTAGACTGCGATGACGGTCAACGGGGGCAACAGAGAATATAAAAACACTAGCCTAAGGTCGTTGTCCCATTCGCCTATATGCAAAAGGTGAAAACCTTCATCCCAATAGAAGCCTCTAGGGAAGAAGCTACGACTCGGTGTCGCAGTCAACAGGGCCATCGGCTCAGTCAAACGGGGACCCTTGGTGCGTGTTCCGTCGTAATCATCCACGTCAGCTGGCGAGCTGTCATCATCCCAGTCGTACGAGAAGGAAGGATCTATGAGCGATGTGCCGTAAAAATATCCAATCCCACCGAGCAAGTTCGACGTGATTGCTTGCGAAAATGCTTCGAGCGCTTCCCGTCTTGGGGAATCAGGAACAGGGAATACCTCGTTAAAGCGCTGGCTGAATGAGGTGGAAAATGCGGCAATTCCTTCATCAAGGGTAGCGGCTGCGGAAGCGTTAGCACTTGCAAGCGCTGCCGATGATTCAATAGACATATACCACTCAAAGCCTTCTGTGCGCTTCGGCTCTCGTAAAATAGGTCAAACTGGAACTTTCCATCAAAGAACTTTTGGAACGCGAGTAGGTTACTCCCTGAGAGTGTCTCATCGGAGAGCTGAAGGGTGAATGAAGGGTCAGGGAGCAAGTCCGTCTGTTTGAGGTCTTGCACGGCTTTTCTTGCATTTTTGGCGACATCTTGTATGATGAGCTCTGTTGTTATTTTGAAGTCAGCTGCCTTGCCCGGAGTGGCATGTGTATGTACCTACCTTTCGCCTGCCATATGTTTCCCGCAGGAACACGGAATCCGCTGTAATGTGTTCTCCCTATGCGGTTGGCGAATTGATCTGAGAATGGTCCATCGGACAAGACTTTGTTGTGCGGACCTGCAAACTCGGTTCGAAACGCGTGACTACGGTGAACGGTGAAAAAGACGCACCATCCACGATCCGAATGGCAAAGTCATCAAGCTCAGGTGTTGAACCAGTGAGAACGATGGGGCCTTCGATGCCCTGACGTGTTCATTCAGTCGTAAGGAAGGGTAGAAGTAGATGCTACGCACATTCTCGTTTTCATCCGTTTCCAAGTCGAGGCCTCCCATACCTTCCATACCAGCGTAGAAGATGAAGGAAGTGCGTGAGGGCTTCCCTGTGCACAATACGATAGTGAGGACAAAGTAGATATGCGTCAATGATCGATCGTTACCTTCAACGATGGGCTCTCCCTTGATTCGCGCTGCCCAGCTTCCACCATGCTCCCCACCGTCGACCATCAATAGCTCGGTAGTAACTTTGACGTTGTTCTCGCTATCTTGCAGGACTTGAATACCTCCTTCCCTGGCATCGAACTGGGTCCACGTGTAGTGATCTAGTCCGTCCCCCTGGTCGCAAGCATGACGGGATTCTATGGAGCGCATCAGAACATCAGCGCACACGTGTCATCTAAAGATGACTTGCTTGTGAATGAGCGGTAGTCTTGGGTACCGAACCAAATGAGCCCGGTCATGAGAGACTGGGGTATCCGTGGCCTAAGGCCAAAATAGAGATTGGGGCGGTATGCTCCCCATACGAGCTCGCCAGACGGGTTTGTACTATTCAACGACTGTGATGTTACGGAGGGTACGAAGGGTAGAAGAAGCCAGAGTAGCTTCATCGTTGCTGGCTGGCAGCTCTTGGCAGTTTCGCAGACGTGGTTGATGACTACGTGGCTTTTGAGCTCGCGTCGCATCTTATCACTATCACGCGTTGGCTCTCACGACCATGGTCGAAATCACTATCCGCAAACGACAGCGAGAGGATGCAGTACTTACACAACGAAAATTCTTCAAGAAAACTGCCAGAGGGAAAGTCATCAAAGGTGCGCCGCCATCCTCCTCATTCGCAACGCGTGCGTTCAAGCGTCTCCCCAGTCATCCGAGAGAGATATCTCAGGGACGATGTCTCCTGCGGAATAGAAAAGTGTAGAGAATGCACCTCTACTCCTGGTTCATGTCTACCTTTCAGTGGTGCCATCCACAAGCAGTTTCCCAACGGTCACTTTGTCTTACCAGATACAAACGTATTCCTTGCCCAGGTCTGTTCTTTACACTACGAAGAGACACCCTTGCGTGAATTTATCCTGTAGATGGACCTCATAGAATCCAGCTATTTCAAGACGCCCATCATATTACTGCAGACAGTGCTGGAGGAAGTCCGACACCGGTCTCTGCCCCTCTACAACCGACTCAAGGCGTTGATGAAGTCGGATGAGAAGCGTACTTGGATGTTTTATAATGAATTTCGCTCGTGAGTTCAATGACATGATCCGGGACTGCTATTCCACCCATAACAGAGAGACGGCTGTGGTACGCGAAGTGGGAGAGACCCCAAACGACCGCAACGACCGAGGTATCAATATTTTTGTACCCCGAAGCCATCACTTTCTAATTCAGAGCTCAAGCTATACGCACTGGAACCGCTTGGTACAACGCGCACATATCCCTTACGCACCCACCAATCCGAGGGCAACCCCAGCCAAGATTACCGACGGTCTTACTTCTGACTGACGATGTCAATAATCGATTGAAAGCCGAGAAGGATGGGATACCTTGCTCCTCAAGTGACCCATTATCTCCCTTACAGAAATGACCTCGAACTAACTTGTTCGTCTATTCATAGTTCGACGATATGTCGAGGGCATGCCTGAATCTGTTCAACTTATGGATTTATTATCGGCAGCATCCAACAGCATTGAGCCAACGGCAGCGGCGGGACGTCCTCCCTTATACCCTGAGGTGAGCAGCTGACAGTGCTCTCGTCTCTCAGTTGTAACCGATATATCATGGACCAGTACTTGTCCACCGGCACCCTCATGGCCGGGGTCAAAGCTGGCCAGTTGCATCAAGGACATTTTAACGCGAACCAGTTCAACTTTTTAGAGGTAAGCTTCTATCAGTAAAAAGGTATGACCATAATATTGAGAGAAGATTCCAGGGTAGCGTCAATGTGGAGGCTCATGGCAAACCAATCCTTTTGATTGGACGGGAGAATATGAACCGCGCAGTACAGGGAGATATTGTGGTGATTAAAGTATTCGACGAACGAGAATGGAAGGCGCCTACGGACGAAGTAGTTGATCAAGATTGTGAGCTAGAATCCACCTTTTCCTGGACAATGCTGACCGAGTTAAAAGCTACACTCAAGGATGACGATGCGGAAGAGTCTGACGAGGAAGGTGAACGGGTAATTGTGGATGAAAAGGCTCTCAGGACCGAAGTCTCTTCTCGACCAATAGCCGAGAAGCAGCCTACGGGTCGCGTTGTTGGCATCATCAAGAGGAACTGGAGAGCGTACGTGGTCACAGTTCGCCTTGCTTACCCGTCCTGACATTATTCTCGTACTAGATATGTCTGCCACATTGATAGTACTACTCTGAATTCATCTACAACAACGTCACTCTCTCAACAGACTGTATTTGCGACCCCTGTCTCACGTCTCCTCCCACGCATCCGAATGCGTACACGCCAGGCACCAGCGCTTCTCGGTCAAAAGATCCTCGTCACCATAGACAAGTGGGATATAACATCGCGCTATCCCGAAGGCCACTTTGTCAGAGCTCTCGGAAAAGTCGAAAGCAAGGATGCTGAACAAGAAAGTTTGTTGCTAGAGTTCGACGTCCCATATAGACCGTTTGGGAAGGCCATCTTGGACTGCTTGCCACCTGAAGGCGAGCAATGGGTGGTACCATTAAGAACGTCCGGGAGCCATATCTGGAGAGATCGTGAGGACTTGCGACAGCTCAATATCTGTAGTATTGACCCTCCTGGTGCGCATGCCTACTTCTTGTGGGGTAACTTGGAAACTAATCGATTTGTTAAAGGTTGTCAAGACATCGATGATGCCTTACATGCCCGTCGACTGCCGAATGGGAATACCGAGGCAGGTGTCCGTGAGTTTGATGCGCTGATCTAATCAAATACTCTTATGGAATCCCACTTCAGACATCGCAGACGTTTCTCACTTTGTTCTTCCGGATAACCCAATGGATGCCGAAGCCGCTGCGCGCGGAACGACGGTGTATCTCGTTGATAAACGCATAGACATGCTGCCTGCCCTTTTGGGGACGAATCTCTGCTCTCTTCGTCCCTTTGTCGAACGATTGGCATTTTCCGTGATCTGGGTGGGTGGAACGTAAACGGTTTGAAGAGCCTCTGACATCCTCCTCACATGCAGGAGTTGACACCTGACGCGAAGATTGTGGACGTCCGGTTTACCAAGTCTGTCATTGCATCTAAATGCGCATTTACTTATGAAGAAGCACAAATACGCAAAGATGACCCGTTCGTTGGACATATCTATATCCATGGCTGATCTAATGGGTTACACAGACACCGACAAGACGAGCTGACAAACAGCATCCGCCTTCTCAACGCCCTCGCGCAGAAATTGAAGGCAGGTCGCATGGCCGCCGGAGCGCTCAACCTCGCATCGCCAGAAGTCAAGATTCATCTCGATAGCGCCGAGTCCTCAGACCCGATTGACGTCGAGCAGAAGGAGATGCACGAGACGAACAGTCTGGTCGAAGAATTCATGCTTCTCGCGAACATAAGCGTCGCGCAAAAGATCCAGGAAGCGTTCCCGCAAACCGCCGTTCTGCGAAGGCACCTGCCACCCCCGAAAGCGAATTTTGAGAAACTCCAGGACATTCTCCTGAAACGTCGTGGTATAAAATTGGATGTGTCCAGCTCTGGCGCGCTTGCAGCATCGCTAGATAAGTGTATCGTGGGTTCTCCCCCCCTAAATCGATTTTTCCACGTATTAACATTGGGGGGATGATCGCAGGATCCCAAAGAGCCCGCGTTCAACACACTCGTAAGGATCATGGCGACGCGTTGTATGTTGTCCGCGGAATATTTCTGCTCAGGCAGCGTATCGAGGGAGGCTTTTGGACACTACGGCCTGGCGAGTGCGATTTACACGCACTTTACAAGTCCCATTCGACGATATGCCGGTAAGCGCAGTGTTCCGGCCAAAACCCTAGCGATGACTAGCAAAAACATCTAGACGTACTCGTGCACCGGCAACTTGCGGCAGCGATTTCCTACAGCCCTCTGCACGCTTCTCTTCACTCGAAGACTCACGTCGAGCGTACGTTGGACGTCGTGAATAGAAGACATCGCATGGCGCAGATGGCAGGCCGCGCAAGCGTAGAATTCTACGTCGGCCTCGCTCTCAAAGCACGCGGAGAGAAGTCCGCAGCTCGAGGGGCTGAGAAGGTGACGGAGGAAGCATTTGTCATCCGGACATTTCGAAACGGGCTCAATGTGTTCGTCTCAAAGTCGGTATCGCTTTTTCATCCTCCGGGGTAGGGCGTTAACCTATTCCACACGTAGGCTTGGCATCGAAAGCTTGGTCACGTTCAAGCGCGAGATAAAATTCAATGCAGACAACTATACCTTGACGATAGCATCTTCAGGGCCGGGAGGTGAAGACGTCGAAATTGCCGTATTCGACAAGGTGACGGTGAACATCGAGGTAGAGAAGGACAAAAACACGCAGCGAGGGAAAGTCAAGATGTGCCTCGTGAAGCCGATAGATTCCAGTAATATGTAGCACAAAGCCACTAATTGATATAATTGTGAAAGCGCAGCAGCGAGTACATGCAAGCGGGGCAGAGTCAACGGCTGCGCTGTGGCCAGTTGTGCCCGATTGGCCGTGTCAGGCTTGTTGTGCCTTGTTGTGACTCGACCACATCGGATCCCGTGCGTGTGTCCTCCTCGTGTTATAAGCACCCAAGTCACCCTCATCCCACTAACCTCTCTAAACCCTCGACCCAACGCGCACACAAGCACCTCATTTTCATCCCCTCCGATCACAATGCACTCCAAGTTCAAGGTCGAGCACCCCTTTGGTGAGCGGGCGTGGTTTACCCGTTGTTAAGCACGATCCCCAAATCTGATTCCATTGTTCTCCCCCCCACCCCCCGTCTCCAGAGAAACGCAAGGCTGAGGCTGAGCGCATTCGCCAGAAGTACCCAGACCGTATTCCTGTACGTTCATCTCCTGTATCGATGGGCCTCCGCACCAACGTGAGTATCCACCTTCGGGGCAGGTGATATGTGAGAAGGCGGACCGGACGGACATCCCCACGATTGACAAGAAGAAGTATCTGGTACCCTCGGTGCGTGCCCTGCGAGCCACCATGGCACGCAAACCATCCGCTGATGCTTTGGTTCCTCTTTCCACCCCCGCCTTTGCTCCCCGCCCTCTTTCTTCCATACATACTACAGGACTTGACAGTCGGCCAATTCGTCTACGTGATCCGCAAGCGCATCAAGCTCGCGCCCGAGAAGGCCATCTTCATCTTTGTGGACGAGACACTTCCCCCAACCGCGGCTCTGATGAGCGCGATTTACGAGGAGCACAAGTAAGCGGCCGCATCCGCAGCTAAAGCACCACATCTATAAACGGGTTAACTGACGTTTTGGGAATCCTTTTTTTTTTTTTTGCAGGGATGAGGACAACTTTCTATATGTGAGCTACTCTGGCGAGAACACGTTTGGTCAGAACGAGGGGTGGTTGGAAGTGCTATCGGACGCGTGAAAGTCATCGTTGTTCGTTGTGTTCCTTTTTTTCCTTCCTCCCCCCTAACTATAATTATGTACTTCAATCGTGTTATGACGACGGTTCTCCTCCCGACAGACATAAAGATGGGGTTGCGAGCTTCTTTTGTGTCATCCGCGCGAATTGCGTCCATCACCCGTCCCGTCCTACGACTACGAGTAGGAGTACTGTACTACTGTAGTAGGACGGCTCGTATCACTCTCGTGTCCTTGTGTCAACCTTGCATATCTCGCGTAGTGGACTACTCTGTATTATTTTGACTTTTGTCGCAATTGTTGGGTCATGCGCATCATTCAGTGGCACTGCATATATATATTTTTGGGTCCAAAGCCAGCGCAGGATGGTGGTTAAAAGTTTGTTAGGGAGGCGTGGTGCCACTGGCACCAAAGTGGGGCATGGGCGCTTCTGGCCCCAACCCCAGGGTTGAGAAAACGTTGTTTCACATTTCTTTCGTACACCGTGATCTTGTCGCCGTTCACAGTAGCTATGGTTCCCACCAACCCCAGCAACCGGCCTGAAGCCTACTTTGCAGGACTTCTCGTGAACTCGTCACGGTATCGCTATATGATTATCATTATCGGGGTCATGTACAGTATCTAGTATGCATGACCCGGCTGCTGGACATTTGCCTTTTCTCTAGTCTCTTTGCTCCCGGCAGGCTACTGCGAAAAGCTGAAGATCGTCACGGTGCAATCTTTCAATTCCACGTGTCTCGACACAATGCGTCCTTGCACTTCTGTTCTTTGTGGGTGGCTCGCCGATCCTTCCACGCTCACCCAATCCCGCGTCTGGACAAAAGGCCACAACACCAGTCCTCGTCGATTTAAAGGACGGATGATGATGGTCTTTTCCTTGACCCACTTTCTTTTTCTTACTGCGTTCCTTTCACGTCCTACTACGCCTAACTTGTCTGTGACAAGATGCCTCGTAATCATCTTACATCCGCTTTGCCCTCTTGGCTCCCTGGCTTTTTGTATTACCGTGAGTTCTGGAACATTCGTTCGCCGGTCATATCAATCAAAGAGCCCGCGCTGACCTCAGGCTTGTCCGTCGGGCGCCGACGAAAGTATCTCTGCTTGTCATCAATGCCATTCTATCTTCGATCGCCATCGTCACTCTCGATAACGTCGCGACAGGTCCGAGTCCGCCTCCAACAAATCTTTCTTAAAAATGTTTTTTTTCCACTGAGCTCCGACTCTAAAAAAATTCATAGGCCTAGAGATCGCCCTGGTGGCCTGCAACTCGTCGGCAGGCGTCGTTCTCCTCGGAATGTCATTCTACAAGGCGATCAAACGGTCGTGCGTGTTCAACGACTTCAAGAGTGACAGGAAGGCCCTCTTCTGCGTGGTGCTGCTTGACCTCTGTGAGTTACCTGCTGTTGCTTGCCGGTGCCCGCGGAGGATGGCAGTGGTGGCCGCGCTCGGCATTCAGTCCAGACCGCTGTGAGCTGACGCGGCGACCGACTCGGACTCGGCTCTGTTGTAGGTGCGGCGGTCGGATGGTCCGTTCGTCTCGATAGGAAAGGGTTCTGTGCCAAGGCGGCGCCGGGCAGCGCCGGTCCAAGTTCATGCAACACCGCGGCGCTTGTCGCTGCGGGGCTCATCCTCGCCTGGATCTCTGTCATAATTTGTGCGTACTTTCCGTGCCATGTGACATTATCATCATCTTTCCGGTTCTTAAATAACGAGGGCTCGAAAACTGGTTATCATATTTCAGCTTACTGCGCCGCAGTGTGCGCCGACCGCGGTGCAAAGAGGAGACCGTCGCCACTGCCGATCCATGTGTCCAGGCCCGCTATCTCGTCTCCTGTTATTATTCATGCTGGACAGTTCTCCGGGTACGAGCGTGATGTCGACAGCAAGTTCATAAGCTTTACAAACATCCCTCTGGGAGGACCGAATCGGGGCCATTTTTTGGAAGCTGTATGAGGGGTGTATGAATGATCCACGTAACCTGTAATCCAGACACGAAAAAACGTTACTTTACGATATACATGATTAAAAATACAGTGTATGTCTATTTTCTGAGACAGCGATTTATTAGCGGGGGATCATGACGGATCTGTTGCCTGAACTACATCGATGCTATCACTGGCGAACGGGAAGTCATCTACTTCGCGCCAGTACGCATCTTCGTCATCTTCCACCCCTCCCACAGGGGGGTCTCCAGGTCGCGCAGACTGGAAATCACTCGCTACAGAGCCGACGTCTAGAGGCGAAACGTCAGCCAGCGGGGGACGCACTGCGCCTGCCGCTAGCGCGATGCCCGTCATAGCAGCCCTCATCGACTGCGGCGGCACAGGGACGATGCTCAGATCCCCGTCTGTCGGGAGCGTCTCTACTCCCCAAGACGTGATGACGAAATCGACAGAGCCGGGCCCGCACACGGAGCTAAAGACGACCGACAAGCGACGGACACCGACGTCGTCGGCACGCACAGCCCCGCCGCCCTCCGCGCGCAGCCGCTTGCGGTCATGACCCCCCTCGTCGTTCGCAGACGCCGCGACGGGGTAATAATGATTTGTGTGGCGTTGCTGTCGTTGTTGGCGTCTCTCGGTGCGCGAGAGCATGATGCGCGCGTTGACCTGGTTGGCCCATACGAGCCCGAGCGAGGCGCTCTTAGATCCTCCGCCTCCCTCCGAGTCGGTGCGACCATCAAAGATGCGCGCCTGGTCCGCGTAGAGAAGCTCACTGGGGCGCAACCCACTGTCTGCGTCCGCACGCCGGTCCCGGTCCCATACGTCCGTTACGCGATTGAGCGCGACGACGGCCAGCTGGTGCGTCGCGGCCAGCGCGTGCAGCTGCGCAGCGATGGCGGAGAGGTTGCGCGAGCGCTCAGCGAGCGTCGTGGTCGACGTCTTTGCGCCGTCGTCGTCGTGGTGGAGGAGTTCTGCGAGCGAGTCGACGACGAGCAGCTTGAGCGGTGGGCGCGACGGCGCGGCGGCGCGCGCTCCACCGGCGGCAGCAGAAGTGTTGGTATTGTTGAGGATTGAGGCGGGGAGGACGTCGGAGAGGATGTGGAGGAGCGAGGACACGGTTTTTGTGGAGCTCGTCTGGACGTTGTCGAGTGTGCAGCGCGAGCCTGCGAGCAGGGGGTGCTCGTGCAGTAGCTGGACTAAACGGGGCGTTGGGAGGCCGCCGGAGGTCGTGAGGTACAATGCTGAGCCGTTGAGGCCTCCCTGTGCGACGGGGAGTTGCACAAGGAGCGAGAGCTGGAGTGCGAGCTGCGTCTTGCCGGCCGCGCTGAAAATCCCAGAAGAACGTGTAAGCACCTCCAAGTTGAGAGATGTGAGGACGACTACGACGACTCGCCTTTCTCCGACGAACTCCCAGATCATACCGACTCTGATGCCACCTCCGAGCATCGCGTCGAGTGATGGGTCACCGGTCGTGATCACTTCGCTGCCGCTGCGCACGATGTCTCTCAGAGGCCTGGGCTGGCGGCCCAAGGCAAGCGCGATGGCATCGACGATCTCTCGCACAGCTTGAGGCGCCAACCTGCATCTCTGCGAAACATCAAGGAGGGGAAACAGGAGCACATCAGAGACGGTGACGAGGCCGGCTGTGTGCGTGGAACAATCACATGTTTTTTGTTGTGCAGGGGCCAGGACGCACGCACCCTTTTTCAGTGCCGAGTGTTGGCTGGGGGATATCCCGGGTATAGAAGATAGAAGGGTATCGGCCATCACTTTCAACGTTGGTCTGAAGACATGATGTCTGTGTTGACTAGAGCTCAAATTTTGGCGGTCATCTCGGTCAGAAGAGAACGGGCCGCACTGCCACCGCTCAGCGCCTCAGCGTTCCGAGCCAGCGCTCAGCCATTACAGTTTCAGTGTCAGCGTAGATGGGATCAAAGTCGGATAAGATTGCCCGCTCCCCGACACCGCCAGAGACCGATGATGAAGCAGATGACGGAGAAGAATGGCCAGTACACGGGATCGTCGGCGAAGACGTCGACGTCTTTGGGGTCTCGAGGTACGACGATATCGTAAACCGGTCACTTACTACTACGTCTCACATTTCCTCTTTCTCAGTTATGAGGCAAGATTTCATTTCTGTTCAAATTTTCTCGTGTCTGACTGATCCGACGTCGATCGAATCGAATCGAATCAAAAAACAAAAAAAAAGATCCGCTGGAAAAACTGGTGCCGTCCCGACGGCACGAACACGACCTGGATGCGCACGATCGACGACCCGGCGCTTGTCGACAGCTGGACCGACGCGATGAAACAGCAGCGGGTCAAAAAGGCCAACGAGTCGCAGTCGGTAGACCTGACGCTGCTCGCCTCGACGCCGATGCACGACCGGCTGACGTTCGAGCGCGCCCAAGCCGTCGAGGAGAAGATGGCCGAGCGCTTGCGCAGGAGCGGGGGCGTCCCGGGCAAATCGTATCAGGGCTGGACGACCGAGGTCGAGCGACAGGTTGCGCGCCACGAGAAACAGCGTCATCGTGACGGGGATAAAAAGCAATCGACGTCGTCGTCGTCCTCCGCGAGACCAGCGTCTAAGAAGCGTGGCAGACAACCGTCCCCTGATCGGTGCGTTGGGGTCCCTTCTGGAGTCCCGTTTTGATATCCTTTGTTGAGAGGTGGTGATCTTATCAGGGAAGGGTCTGTTGCCGAGAGCTCGCGCCGCCCGGCCACGTCGAGAAGATGGCAGATATTGGCAGCACGGGACTTGGTTGATGAGACATTGACAGCATCGGACGGGGACCTTGACTCTGGGCTCTGACTAGACATGGTTACTGAGAAGTCAAGCATTTAGAACGTAGAGAGCTCTGATGCACCCTTCGTATACCACTGTTTCTCAACCCGATCTGGCGTATCATGTCATACAGGGCCGTAACACGGCTTTATTATCCTACAACGAACTGCCCATCCAAAGTTACGAGAGTGGTTCTACGATGCAGCAAATCATCTATTGCGAGCTTCAAGAACGGTCCGAACGTTATTGCCTTAACAGTTGTGGCGGCTCGGCAGCCGCAGCTCCACGACCGAGGAGCCCCCCAACTACATTCGATACCGTCTCTGTGAGCGGACGCTGAGGATTCTGCGTGTGCTTCACGTAGAACAATCGGACGCTAGTCGAGTTCCAGATGCCCAGGGGCGTCATACCGCGCACGTAGATCTCGCCCCAAATCAATGAAGAGAGCCACACCAGAGACGCCTCGGACCACTGCAAACCGGGCTCAGTCATAATATCGGCGAAAGTGTGATGGAAGCGCAGGAGCTCACGATGAATCTGCGCGGATTGAGAGGGGGCGGGGTTGGAAGGATGTGCTTGAGAGAGATGTGTCCGAGGTAGTCGAGGATTGCACCTGTAGGGTTCGACTTGTGCGACGACTGAATCTCTTGCAGTTTGGGCATCAGCTCAGAAATCACGAGCATCACCGAGTCCAGAGGGAGCCTAGAGAAACGTGGTTCGTGTAAGGGCGGAGGAGGGACAGAAATCGCATCGACACAAACGCACCCCTGCTGCCAAGACGTCACCTGTGAGAGTGTCCTACGAGTCAGCAAACTATCTCAATCTTTGCAGTGTGATAGGGAAAAGGTACTTGCCCATTCTTGCGTCGGCACGAATCCGTTCCACCCAACTGAGGTGGCAGTCGCACGATCCAAGCTGCTATTGTCCGTCTCCAACGACGCCGAACGCCGCTCCCGCATCTTGCCTCGCGCTTTCTCGGACACGGCGGTCGGGAAAGCCGAGGATACCGCTTGCTCTATGGTGGGCGACGTGAGAGCTTGCAACGAAGGAGTCCCCTCCACCTGTCCCGCTGCCTCCTGCTGGGAATGGTCTCGCGGGATCACGCAAATTTCCATCAGGCTGTCAGCAGATTGTTGGTTACTCGAGATACCGAGGGCATTCTCCCGTTCTAGCATCCTTTGCTTCTCTTTGTGTGCTTGGTCATACTCTTCGTCGACTGCTCTACTCTTTCCTTTGACATCTTGGGATTGCTCTTCTTTTGCCCGTTGTATCCTCCGCACGTCACGGAGACCCCTCGCTAGTGTGAAGGTGCCTAGGTCCTCGAAAGTCCTGTGCGTCCTCAACAAGATGTAAATCAGGTTGGGGTTGTCGGAGGGGTGATACGCAATGACGGAGTTGAATATCTCGAGCCTAGAATCATGGTTCGGACGATATACCCTTGGTGGCTCAGTACGACTTACATGAAGAACAAGAGCCTCGGATGGCCTTCATCAGCTAGCAAGAATTTGGGGTTCGCGAATGAGTTGAAGAGTTGGAGTAGGCGTGTTGCAGAGTTGGCGTTCAAGGATTTGAAGTACGGCGCAGAATTAGACAGGGCGATGATCAGCGCTGGATACATCGAGTTCATAGAGCCAGATGTAGTCGCAATTATGTGGTAAACGGCCTACAGAAGGTATTGACCATACGTAATGGATGAGAAAGATATACACGCACGTTGATCATGAAATCTGCCGCAGCGCCGCCGACATTCCACTTTGCAGGTACGTGCGCGGACTTGATCGGGAATGTGAGCCGTAGACCAAAGGAGTGTTCAGCAGAGAGCGTCTGAATGATGTAAGACAACGCTCGACAAAGCCCGTGTTGTTCTGTCAGACAGAGTCAAGACGGAGAGAGGCGTTAATACTAGAGCTCGTTACCAGGCTTGTCTTTGATCTCGAGAAAGTAACATAGGAGATACGCCAAAATGTCCATCGACTTCTCTTGCTCTAGGAGGTACGCCCTAAATTTCTGAAGGAGGATGGGGCTTGACATCGCGCACAAGTCGAGATACAAACATTGTCCGTACCTTGTTTAGTTCAATCATTTTCCAGAACAGGATTACTAGACCTCTGTAAGATCATGTCCTATACAACGACTGGGGGTACTCACTCGTATCCACGATATATGGAACAGATCTTCTTGATCCCGGAAGCATGTTATTGATGGATGCCATCTGTTGTTCTAATATACCGAGAACGCCGTCGACAATGAACGCAAAATCCGCAGTCCGATGCTAGGGAGACCGGCTGAGTTCAGTTCCAGACTCATCGTTATACCCTACGTACCACCTTTGCCAGGAAATATCTAAAAGCATTTGTCCTCAACGCAGGCGCAGAAACCATAGGATCTCCCGTTGGAACATCCCTAGCGCTTCCACCTTGGAAATCCAAGACAGTACAAAGGACTTGGAAGCAGACGCTGACCAGGTTGGCTCTTGGGTCCTCGCCCTTGAACATGAGATGGTTGTAAGGCAGTCGGCCGGCGACGCCTCCGATGACGGTGGCGCTTGACGGTTGCGATGAATTCATGGCCGTGTTGAGGAGAGAACAGAGGATGGTCAACACGTCCCGTCGCTGGGACTTCTGAACAAAGTGGAGGGTGTACAACGAGGGGGTGGTGAGCAAGGATGATGGGGGTGAATAGATCTGACGGGAGAGGAGGACGAGTAGAAGGCGCAGCACTTCCGTCTTGTTGGTGTCATATGCTTGTGTGGGCCCGAGATCGGCGGTTGAACCGACGCCCTTTTCCCTTTCAAAGACGTAAGCTGTAAGGGCCAACGTACCTGCCTGTGCATGCGGGAACTCTGGACGGGAAGACTGCTCACCATATAACATAACTGATTTTGTAGTGGTCCACCTGTAACTTCGCGGGTATGGTGAACCCGCAGCAGAAGAGCAGGTCCACTAAACAGCCGAAAAGCCTCTCCGCGACGGACGGAAGCGTGTTTGTAGTTTGCTTCGGAGGAATTTGGGGCGACGGACCGGCCGCGGACACAGAAGGGGACGCTCCGCCGCTCTCCGCGTCGTCCTCGTCTTCGTCGTCATCCTCGATCACGAACTGGGTTGTCTGCTCCATCTGCTCGCGACGACTCTGTCCGCCCGCCCCTTCGTCCTCGCCGCCGCCTACGACGACGACGACATCCCTCTTCCACAGCACCTCTCTCTCAAACACGCTCGGTTCGCTCTCCAGCTCGAAAATCACGGGCAGGACGCGCTGCAAGACGCGCAGGCAGTTCAGGACTTCCTTGGTCGCGTTGCGCTCCGCGCCGACGCCGCCTCCTCCTTTGATGAGCGACGACGCGAAGGAGGTGACGACGTATTTCGTCGTCGGGGCGGAGGGGAACGTGTGGTCCGAGACGAGGTTGAAGAGGCGGGAGGTTATGACGCGGACGAGCGTCGCGACGTTCTCGGGTGCTTCGACCAGTGCTCGGCGAACTGTTGCGGATTGCAGTTACAAATAATCGTAATCGTCTATCAGCGCGGAGGTTCGGCGGTGGAAAATAGCTGGAAATACTCACTGTCTTGAGGCGAAATGAGCGAGAATACATCCGAGGTCGAGTCGAAAAGGGTGGTGTACTTTTACGCAGCAAGGTATCAATCAGTTGGAAGCCATAAAGTTGGTCCGGTTCACGAGTGCAACAACAACTTTTGGGCCGTACCTGATCCCAGTAAGCATCTTTCTCCGGTATGTGCTGCACGAGTCGAGCTCATGTGAGCACGGACCTATGACGCAACATAACGCAAACGAATGGAAGAGACGCACACGGGTCGTCGCCAATTTCGAGATTCCGTTTGGCTGGCTGCGGAATGTGAGCTTTGCTTCATCGCCGAGCAACGCAAAGGGGGATGAGAGTTTCTGTGGAAGTCTTGATAGTACAGACATGTTACTGGGAAAGCGGAGGGCAGACGCTTCCGGTGCTAATCTCACAGCGGACTGACGGTCCGGATTGTGATGCCGTCAACGTGGTCCTGGTTACAGGACTTGTGCTGTATTAATTGTACGAGAACTTGCATCATTTACGAGATCATATAGATTCATGTTTAGTCGTAGTCCAAGAAAAGTATAATTAACGTCCCAAGGCCGTATTAAAATCAGAGGGTAGCGTCTGTAGCGCCACGAATCAAGCGTCCAATTAATCAAGTCTCAGACCGACACATGATGGAAAAAAAACAACGCCGGCGTTCACACGTCAGATGAAGCTCCAGGGTCATCTCCCCGTCCCGTCGATACAGTATGGTCTTCATGTTCATGCCAGCGTTATGCCAAATACTGCAGCCAGCAAAGCGACGAGGCCATTGGCAACGAGATGAGTCGACGATGATGATGGTTTCGACCCGGTCGTAGTGGCTGCGGTAGTCGATACCGGGACAGGCGTGTTCGTCGCCAGAGCATTGACACCAGACGTCACCGGACCGCTGTCAGAAAGCTGCAAAGTCATTGCGAGAGATGATGAGCACATTTAAAAGGCCTGAGAGGCCCAAGTGAACCGTTTACATACCACTGTTTCGCTCGTGCCAATGGCCTTTGCAGCGGCCACGAACGCGTCGAATGTATTTCCGGTGGCGGGCGCATTGATCGAGCTGCGAAAAAAGGGCATCGGTATAAACGACATTCTAAAGGCGAGAGTAGCAACTCGAAAGAGGCCCACTTACCCGACCATTCCGGCGCCACAGTGTTTTGCCATTTTACAGAAGAACCAGATGGCTACAGTAGTCGTGTGGTTCAACAACGGACCAACGAATATATGTTTTTTGTTTGCTTACGCTGTTGATCGTTTGTGATCTTGATGGAGAACTGTTTCCCGGTCTGCAAGCCAGAGTCGAACCCGGCGGGGTTCGCACCCGTCGCGGCCAAAGGCACGCAGGGGCTCGCGAACGAACCCTGCGTGACGGAATGAGTGATGGGCGCCCTGCAATCATATGGCACGCATGAGCTCATTTGCAAAGAAAGACCGTAATATCGGGAACTTCGTACAAGAAAAAGAACGTCACGGTGGTGCCATTGCTTGCGGTGAAGTTGCTAGGGTTATACACGAGTTGACCACCGGGGGCAACTTGAACCTGAGAAGAACGTCAGTCAACGAAGATGCGCGCAACGGAGGATACATCACGAACATTGATGTTGGTCGAGTTGCTCGCCGGGAGGGCAGGAGTGGTAGCAGAGCTGGTGGGCGCTGCCGACGCCGCAGAAGAGGACCCGGCAGCAGTCGTCCCCGCGGGGGGGTAATCATACTGAGCGTTGACGAGGACGGGGACGAAAAGAGCAGCAGCCAAAGAGACGACGGAGAACTTCATTGTGAGTCTTTTTGTGCGGGTCAAAAATGGAATGCGGAACACGAGAAGAGTTGGGGATGATGATTGATGATGTATCCCGGTGCGTCAATGCGACTTTTTAAGTTGGACTGTGTGTCTCCCACGGGTAGGAACTTGAACGGCGTGGGGAGCTTGGAGAGAGCGGCAGAGTCGTCGATCAACGAGCCAAATTCCCGAGATCACCAGGGCAATGCCTTAAGCTTGATTCACACACGCGCACAGGCACAATCCGCTCGCCACCAATTGTTGTGACCCAGCCGATCTTCCGCCCAACCTCCGAGCGCCCATCTCTCTCGCTCTCGACCATTGGCTGAAATGAAAACCTCACTTTATACTCGGGTTTTATGGACGTCTGCCTCTGGGGTTCAGCTGAACGCGAGAATGACTCACCATTTATCGGCGCATCTTGTGCGTGTCAAGATCGTGGAGCTTCTCCTAGTTGAGGTGCAGATGAGTCGTTGGCAAAATCTGAATGGCAAATGGCATGTCGTCACACGGAAATCTAATTAGGTCTAGTGCAAGGAACACGAAAGAACAGGGGCTCGCGGGGGTCATGCTGGTCATGCCGCAAGCATGCCGCCTCGCGAAAGCGGGTGTGAGCGAACGCACGGTATGAATATGGAAAATGCGCAGCAGTGTACCCCCGAGCGCTTGCAATTGCACCCGCAGCGATCGGTGCTTGCGATGGCGGTGATATGGTATGTATGGTATGATATGATAGAATGGAGGACAGTCTGGGGGCTATACGGCGCTTTTGGAACAACGGGTTTTCGAGGTACAGACGCTGTGTAGTCTTTCTCACATGAAACTTGATGGGCCATTCCATCAATGAGGAACGTATGCCACTGGTCGCTTGAAATCTGATGCATCCAACTCATTATACAGTGCTATTGTTATTACTAGAAGAATGCTATAGGCGTGAGGTCTACACGAACGGCCATGCCGGTGATGCATGATAACAATGACACGCGCTTCTCGCGCGGAAAGTGGACGAGGGCGTACCAGTTGCGATCCATCACGCGGAAAGTGGCAGGATGTCTTCCGTCAGCCTGACTATCCGGACGTCCAACGACTTTAGCCCAACGAGCACAAGGATGCCCGATTGTGCAAACGACGGAACGAGGACCACCCGAGACCGACGGTTCCCATCTTTAACAAGACGCGTCGCGAACCGCGGCTGGCAGCCGATCGCGTATATGTCTGGCGTTTCTACGATGATGAAAGGGTCCACCGTGAAGAACGGATGGCACCAGAGCGTGTCCGGTGCCGTTGGCGCGATGTGACGCCACTTGAGCGTTGCTTCTGCCAAGTCCAACCGGGTCGTCGGTACGGTGGGAACGTACTTGCACATGTCATTGAGCGGTTGTCCGGATGTCGCCAATATCATTCGGACAGGCACAGTTTCCGAGGAAGCCAAGGTCGTGGGGTCCACTTCGCCGCCACCTCCTTGCGCACAGGAGGCTAGACGGATATATGTGGGATTTGTTTCGCAGGAGAACGACGCGAAGGAGGAGGCAGGGCCAACCATGGCCCGTGGGAGGGCCTGTTGAGGAAGGATTGTCCCCGAGGGATCGGATTCTCCCGGAAGGACGTGAATCGCGACTGATTGAGACAAGTCGTGAAGGTGGGAAGAGAGGTTCTGGATGGGATGTGGTGAGAAAGAGGCGTTGTCATTTCCGTGTCGGCGCTATGGACGAGAATATATGGGTCAGGCAAAAGCAACGTGTCGAAAACAACGTGTCGCACCAGTTTCTTGTCTTCTTTTTCTTCGTCGGCAGCCCCGTCACTTGGCCCCAGCGGTGCTAGAGAATTACCCAATACGACGAGGCGGCTTATTTGCGAGGAAAAACATTGGCCGTCGAAATCGCCGCATGCGCCGGTCAGGTAGTCGACCAGGACCTGAGTTTGAGCCTCGGATACCGGGGACGATCCTATGTCCAAACCTGAAATGAATGCAACGTATTCGTTTCGCGCGCTACTATCAGAGCCTGTAGACGTCCAGGAAATGTCCAGGATAGGTGGTCAGCGAGATCTCGTCGGTTTTCCCTGAGCCGCCATGCTTACCGTCGATGTCCATTCCGTCGTCTTCGCTTGCTTGAGGCGCCAATCCCGGAAAACATAGATCGACCGCTTCAAAGTCTCCGTTACTAGTCTCCGCGCCGAGTACGCCAACAATGACGCCTGTGACGAGTGGTGTATCCTCAACAATCTTTCCGATCAACCTGATTCGGCCCGATTCATCTTCGAGCATAACGCGATCATCTGGCGAGTGTATTTTATCTGGTGGAGGAGGGGCTGGGATGGTGTGCTTCATAAAGTTATTGGGTATGACACAAAGGCGGAGTCATTCCTTGCTCACGTCGCGACCAATGTCCTCGAGCACATTCGGCTTCAGAGGCATGTCCATGTAGACAGTTCCAATGACCAAACAAAGTTGCCCTTTGACAACCTCCAGCACTCTCGGCACAAGCTTAGGGGATCCTTTTATGAGATATCAACGATTCTGGTATCGGGTTAGGTGAACGTGCGACGCACCAGCGACATTCTCCCACTTTTTCGTGGCTTCTTTCTCGATGCAACCTTTGAGAAGCCGCAATCTGACAAAATATATGTTCGCGTACTGGTGCTTGAATGACTTGTTGATGGATTGGATGGTGAATGAAGGTGTCGAGTCTGCCAAGGGCATAACGGCCGTTGGAAGGCGGGTGATCGTCGTAGGGGGTATGGCACTAGCAAATGGTCAGAAGATCGATGCGAAAGATGAAACTCAAACAGACACTGGTTCCATCTCAGTGAACAAGAGAGTCGTCTCTGCCGAAATGGCGCGGCTAAATGAGACTCCAAAGGATAAACCGTACACACCGGATTGATAGACGCGTCCACTACGCGTAGAGAAACGAAACGCGATGGTCGCGGCCCGACCGGCCCGTCGCCTGCTCTTGTCGGGCGCGTCTTATTCCTCGTCTTCTTGCATTACCAACTCGCGATGCGCGATGGCTGTTACATTTCAAAACGAAGAGTTGTCCCTTACACATGGCCCAATCATCGACGAGAATCCTAATATTTCATTCAAAGGTGATGAGGGGTATTTCCCAGTTGCCCTGCCCAAAAACCAAAAGGCTACAAATTGAAAGAGCTAGCAAGCCTAGGCTATTCTCCATGGTGTGAATGCCCCCTTTTTTTTCAAGGGCTGCTCTCCCAAGAGCCTTACGCGATGGATTCACGGGTTCGACCTTTCCTAGATAATGCGGACGAGTCAGTGATTTCAATAGTATTTCTGGTCACCCGTTACAACCTCGCTAATTATCAGTCACGTAGAATTCTATGGGTCAAAGGCCCTACAATCCGCCTGGTGACAAGCCTGCGTATGGAAGCAAATCTATGTGAAGTCAGTCGCCAGAATGAACTCCTGCTTTCGCTTTTGGATGGTACTATTGTATGATTAACTCTCTCATCGGATTTTGTTTTGAATATCCTTACCGCATCATCCATTCATCGGGTGCCGCCGGTAGGTAGTTGGTGTTGTAGATCCGGTTACCGGCGCATATCGTAGGTTGATTCTAAGGTGCATCGAGTGCAAAAGTTGATGAATCTTTTCCTGTCTCAGTTGCTACCTGGCCTCTTGTGGTGGGTGGCGGAAAAGGATATTAATAATAATTGATCACCGATGCGGTATTCCTGAACGAATTGCCTCGCCATAATGAGAAGCGATGCTAATCTGCGTCCATGCTACGTTGTGGCCTTTTTTTCAGGTGCGGCTATACAATTTGGGCATGCGTCGCGAATAAATCTATCTTATCACACTCTTACCAATACCGCAATACTGCGACCGCCGACAGTCGCCGACATGGAGATGAAGTGTGGTTACATGCGGAAAAAACGTGTCAATTGGGGAACTAAAATTAGAAGGTACGGTGACGCACGGGCCAGGGTAGAGAAATGGATTCAGTGGCGCGGCATACGTGCCGTGTCTATGGGTTTTTCGAAACGACCAATGAACTGGGAAGCACACTGTTTGATTGCTCAAGTCGATAGTTAGGAAAACATAGGAGCCTTAGGAGGACAGCAGAAAATGCGGACAACATAGTGCTCTCAGACCAGACTAAGGGACCAAAAGCCAACGAAAATGAGGGGTGGTAGCCACAATAGGGACAGGAATCTAGCCTGCTCTAGTCCTTGTTTCGCGTTCGAGATATTAACAAATCTCATTGGGTTGCCAGTGGCTTCCAGCGGGAGCATTCGGAGCGTCGTATGACGTCAGGGCGCTATTCGTCAATCAAGGTGAATATAAGATCATCTATCATCTATCTCCTGTGGACCTCTCACACCCCCCTTCCTCTATAATCATGGCTCTTTCAAAGGTACGTTTATTATCTTCCTCATTTCCATCCGTCATAATACTAAGCTCGTAACCCATAGCACGTCAACGCAGAGCACATTCTCAATGAGTCTAAGGTAAGTGGACCACTGGCAATCATCGCCTCTAGTTGCCTAATCTCCCATAGGACAAGGGCATCAAGCCACGAACGGCCCATCACTTGACAAACACTAACCAAGATGCGATCGGAGCCCGCTACGGCTCTCGTTATGG
>Ga0137394_10000270_pt1 | contig 35959 bp, 50 predicted proteins | sample czobulk116metaG_FD_108278 | JGI IMG/M metagenome (GOLD analysis project Ga0137394, IMG submission 108278) | Vadose zone soil microbial communities from Angelo Coast Range Reserve, California, USA - czobulk1.16 metaG | ecosystem: Environmental > Terrestrial > Soil > Vadose zone | place: USA... | reverse complement strand
GGTTGCTTGAGGCATGTTGGAGGTGGAGGTGGAGGTGGAGAGAAGAGACTGGTCGACGGGGCTTACGGTGCTGTCACGGCGGGCTGCGCGTTGTGCTGTACTACCGTGACGGCCCTGACAAGAAATCACTGGTACACCACCGAGGCGATGCACACAGCCATGGCTCCCCCAACGTCTCCAAAGTTCAAACGCAGGCAGTCTACACGCAACAGACAGAGAGCGGTATCCCATCTCCCTCCTCAACAGACCCAGGAAACCCACGACGCCGCTCTCTATTCAATCCGCGCTTTCCTCAGAAGTCGCACATCATACGATGCCTTCCCCGTCAGCTTTCGTCTCATCGTCCTCGATTCTCAGCTGGAGGTCAAGAAAGCTCTCCAATGCCTTCTCCTCAACGGTGCGCACGCACGCGATGTCCCCTCGTGCCCACGACAACAGCTGATCTTCTCTCCCAGGCGTGGTTTCTGCTCCCCTCTGGAACAGCGAGAAATCAGTCTTTGTTGGGATGTTCACCGTCTCTGATATCATCCATCTGATCCAATATTACTACCATACATCATCCTACGATAATGCCGCCGTAGACGTGGAAACGTTTCGTCTCGAATCTTTACGTGGTACGTTGCACTCGTTGGTCCTATGCTCTATTCGACGTCAGTGTGTCCAGACATAGAGAAGAATCTTGGTGTTGCCACGCCACCTCTGATAAGCGAACATCCCAATGCCTCTCTTTACGATGCCGCACAACGTCTTATCCAGACCCACGCTCGCCGTCTACCCCTACTTGATAACGATTCTGAGACTAGCCAACAAGTCATCGTCTCCGTCCTCACGCAATATCGTCTCCTCAAGTTCATATCCATCAACGTAATGCGCCCACATCCTGTCCTCGTAGCTCTCCTCATATCGTTACAGTGCACGCGGGATATTCAATCCCTGCATCTTCCCCTTCGCAAACTCGGTATCGGCACTTACGTTCAACACGACCCTTCAGTGGGAGAGCCCCAACTCGGGCAGAACCCGTATCACCCTATTGCGACTGCTACCATGAGCACTACCGTATTTGATGTTGTCCACATGTTCTCGGAATGCGGCATCTCCGCCGTCCCCATAATTGACGAGAACGGCGTCGTCGTCAACCTCTACGAAACGGTGGATGTCATCGTAAGTATTTTGCGCAGTGATGCACCGCGCATTTGACTCGATGGCCTTTACAGACTCTCGTCCGTCTAGGGGCATACCAATCCCTAGACTTGACGATTGCCGAGGCTTTGAATCAACGCTCGCCTGATTTTCCCGGAGTGGTGATATGTACAGCATCGGATTCAATAGGCACGCTTCTACAACTCATCAAAAAGCGGCGTGTTCATCGCTTGGTCGTCGTCGAAGGGGAGGTTTGTAATCATGACGTCGAACGTTCTCGGGCATATTCACTGATGAATCGACACGTCTAGGAGGAAGAGCGAAAAGGCGGTAAGAAGGGCCGACTGCTGGGGATCATTACACTCTCAGACGTGCTGCGCTACGTTGTTGGTCCTGTGGGCATCCAAGAGTCGGTTGAACCACCGGAGGGGCCACCAAATGCACAGTTGACGCCTGCATCAACTGCAGCTGCGACAGAAACGCAGAGGACGGAGACATCTTAGAGGCAACGCATAGATAATGATCGAGAATGTATTGTAGCCTTGTAGTGCTGTATACGCCTTGCTTTTGAACCGAATCCGCGTGTTGTTGTTTTTGGGCAACTCTGCCTTTCCCAATGACCACGACCGCTATTCAGGCCGTGTACGTGCGAGGCCACGAAGAGCGTCCGGAACCCAAACCCCACGTCGTCTTTCGCATCGACGTACAAGCCCACGTCCGCTCATGGCAGATGTGGCGCCGTTACTCCGAATTCGTCGACCTCCACACCGAACTCACCAAATCCGTCGGCGCGCCCCCGCCCTGTTCCCTCCCACCCAAACATGCCCTAGCGATGCTCCGCTCCCCCAAGAACGAAGTGCTCCTCGAGGAGCGCCGCGCAGGCCTCGAGACCTATCTGCGTGCCATCGTCTCGACAAAGGATAGCCGATGGCTAGACACCTTTGCCTTTCGTGATTTCCTCGGCGTGCCCGTAGGCAAGCAAGCCACAACCGCGGGCGCCTCCGGATCCGGATCCAACGACGGCGACGGGGGCGCGGGCGCGGGCGCATCGGGCCAATTCACCTCCTCGACCTGGCTAGACGAGCACATGGACCTACAAGCGCGCCTGCGGGACATCCGCGCGGACGTCAACCGGCGCGATGCGTTCTCGGACAGAGGCGACGTCGGCAACGCGCACGCGACGAACGTGCAAGCGAAGAAGAAGCTCGCGGGACTGCTAACGCGCGTCGGCGCGCTCGGCGCGGGGCTCGATGCGCTCGCGCTGCGCGGGATGAGCGAGGGCGAGCTGCAGCGCCGTACGGACATGGTCGCCCGCTTGCAGGACGACTGCGAGAAGCTCGCGCAGATGCTCACCGTCGCGAGGCACACGTCGCGCGGGCTCGGCTCCCCCGCCGAGCGGAACCCACCCGCGGGGTCCGATCGCGCAGCGCTCTTGGGCGGCGGGACGCCCGCTGTATCTTCGAAACCTATCTCGCGGGTGTTTGGCGTGCCGCAGCAGCCCAAGGAGACGGGGGAGACGCGGCCTCTGGATGATCATGGGTTGTTACAACTGCAGCAGGTGAAGATGGAGCAGCAGGATACGCAAGTCGCACAGCTCGCCACAATCCTACAACGACAGAAGCAGTTGGGCGTCGCAATCAACAACGAATTGGTGCATCATAACGAATTACTGGATGGTCTTTCGGACGACATGGATAAGGTCGGCGGCAAGTTAGCAGCAGCAAAGAAGCAGCTTAATAGGCTAGGCTAGCATTAGTCTAAGAGCTATGTGGTTCGACACTACATGGAATAGGCTGTGGTATTACTACGCGATTGTTGCGGACACTACGTCTATGATGAACTACTTTTAACTCTTCGTCAGCATGCGTCCGACGCCCTAAATCGACAGAGTAAGTTGTTGGACTATTAGAGAAAGCGGAACGAGCCACGAACCTCGAAGCAAGTGATCATAATCCCACATGCAGGGGCAACTTTAGCTATCCGAGGACCAAGCCCGGCAAATAACGCAGAGACACCTTCCGTCTGAACTATTTTCTGCAGCAAGGGAAACGCGCTCGTCTGTTGACTCGGCGCAGACATGACGAGGGCTTGCCGCCGCGTTTTTAACACATCGAATGGAGAAGTCAGAAGCGCCGCAGCGGTGCCACTCGAGGCGCCGCAGATGAACGCTAGTGACGGACCAGACCGCCCTCTCCTCTCCAAATAGTGCTTCATTCCCTCGTATGAGGCCCAATAAATACCAGAGAACGGGACATCCCGCCAAAGCGTAGGTCCCAGACCGCGCCAAAGATGCCCGACACCGTGCGTACGCACGAGCCGCTCCAGGGAGCCGATGACGGACTTGAGAGTGTGCGGCGTATTGGGCAACCTCGGCGTTGACTGGAGATTCGTCCGGATGAGCTCCAGGGGGGAGACCACGGTGCTGACGATGCTACGCGCGAGCACGCCTGCAGCCAAGGGTACGACGGAAGGGGAAGGTATGACGACGGGCAGGACCTGACACAGGAGGTAGTCATATGTGAGCATGTATGCCGTAGATGAGGGGACACCTATGACGCTGGAACAATGCCACGTAGGTGAGAAGCGTGGCACGGAGACAAAGACGGGATAACTCACAGCGTCGTCCCGACGCCCTTCCAGAGACCTCGAATACCCTCGGCCCTCCAAACGTGGCGAACAGCGTCGGTAAACCCGTTGACACGCTCTGCACGAAACACACCGCGGTCCCAGATGCAGACAAGCTCTTGAGGGACAGTATGCGCAAAGGTGGACATGCCGCGAGCGTAGGGAGCCGGTGGTAGACCTCGAACGCATGGGACGCTGGTCGGCTGGCAGCACACGGAGGAGTGCGCGCTGATGTGTGGCACACCTTGCGTTCTAGGAGGTTGGGTTTGCAGCCGAGTTTTGACCACGTCAAATGGAGTCACTAGCGTGACGAAAATATGGTCCGAGATGATTTAAAAGGTAAATACAAGAGGAAAAGACAAACTTGTTACGGCCGTCAACGTCGAACCGACAGCCGCAGCGATAAGCTTGGCTTGAAACGGTTCCATTGTAGGGGACCGTGAATGGCGTAGAGAGAGGGGGGAAGAAAGGGAAGATAAGATGACAGAGCAGGTGTAGAAGCAAGCCGAGGCTAAGCCGAGCGACACGGCGGTAACGTCAAATCACGCTTATCTGATATTGGAGCACAAGTGTAACATACAGCAAACCACACATTTCCTTCTCGCCACCAATAGATCACTTAGATATCCTGGTACGCAGGAGGGGTATCTCCATCCGCGTTCGCCTCATCCTCCTTGCTGGGTGCACCACGTAGAAGCCTTTCTCGCTCTTCCCGTTCCAATCGCCTCTTTTCTTCCTCTGCACTTTCATACGGTTTTGCGGGATCACCAGAAGAGCCTCCTTCTGGGCCCGGAGTCTTTGCGACGTTGGATGCTGCTCGTGACAAATCCGGCGATGATGGATGGATATCGTGGAGCGATCCACTCGACGGTCCAGGACCACCTGGACCTCCAGATACGGGAATACCTGTCTCTGCCACGGTCGGTGTGACAACGGGCACCTTCACCTTGGTGTCAACCGGTCCAGGAACGATAACTGCCACGGGAGGTGACACTGTCGGGATCGGAGCGGGTTCAGTGTTCAAGACAGCTGGATTGATGCCCGGAGACGTCGAGGCCCCAGCGGAGCTGAGCGACCCCGGTTCCGTCTGTGAAGACACTGGCGGACTGGCCGTAGAAACCTGCTCTTGGGTCGGGACTGCGCCAGGACCTTGAGCAGGGACACTAGCCGTGTCGATCCGCTGCAATTCTTGAGCGTGAGTCTCGCCAAAGCTTGCTGTGTTAGAACGATCCAGAATTGCATCTGCAGGCGCAGAAAGGGTGGTTTGGCCGGGCTTCCAGTGGTCCAATGCATACTGCAGGGATGCACGGATAGAACCCGTCTCCTCCGCGCCAGTGTAAGGCTGGGTTGTCGAAGGGGGTTGAGACGGAATAGCAACGAGCACAGACTCTGCTGCCTGCGCGAGGAGAGAGAGCTTCTCTCCGTACTAAGAAGAAAAAGGGGCAATGAGACGAATATTTATCAAGCCCACAGTATTTTGATTACCTCTCTGAGAGCCTGGAACTTCTGCAATTCGCTCTCCTTCAAAGCCTTCCTCAGGAGTATTTCGTGCTGCTTTTCGAGGGGTTCATCATCGCTCTCAGCTTTAGCGAGCTGCCCTCTGAGTTCTGCAGCACGTTTCTCGTGGCCTCTTTCTTGGCTATTCTCAGCGCGCGAAATCTGATACTCTAGTCCGTTGCGAATGTTGCGCTTCTGGAACAGGGTTACCTCGTTATCACGCAGCCCTTTGAGTGGTATGCGAGCCGTGTTAAGCTTCGCGGACAGGGTACCGGCGAGCGAACCCGCGAGATAATTTAGGAAAGCCAGCCTATCGGAGACTGTGGCAGAACGATAAGAACAAGTGGAAAAAATGCCATCGGAGTACCAACCATCCTTGACATCGGAATGTTCTTTCTGACCCCACATATAGAGCTCCTTGCTTTGATATTGAGAATCGCGCGACAGCCTATCCAAATCGAGGGTAACGCCTTTCTCCGCAGTGATTATCTTTTGTATAGGAGTAGTGGTGCTAAGATCGCGAGGATGCTGTTTAGATCCGAGCGATTAAGAGAGATTCCCAAGACTCACGAGTAGTTCTGCTGAAGCTGACGGAACTGGTGTTGGATCTGCCCCAAGGCATGGGTCTTGTAGCTGTCAGTTGGGGCAGATGAGGCGCCGGCAGGGGGACGAGAGGCACCGGGTACATGTTGGGATATGGAAGAATTGCCCAAGGCATTCTGGGCCTTATCTGCTATGGAGGACAAGAAACCTGAGACGGACATAGCTGCGGTGGCAGAAAGAAAGAAAGAGGGGCGTCGAGGTGAGCTTTATCTGGCTGCGATAACGTCATCACTATGTACCACTGATGTGATCGCGTCTCCACTCCACATAATACAAGATAATAACGAGCCCTCAAACTATAATCTTCCTCCCAGACTTGCCCTTCTTTTCAGAGTCCTTATGGGACTGGAACTCTACATCAGTCGCCAGCGGTCCTGCAAGCTTCGCCAAGTCACTGTAACCAAGCACTGCCGTCTTGAAGTGCTTGCCAACAGCCTCAATCCGTTCCCGCAATTTATCGTCATCTGCACCTGTTGGCGCCAAGCGCGTCCAGATCGACAGTCGATAGAATTGTGGACGAGTGGAAACGATGACACCCGTGACGAGTGACTGCGTCCCCGCAGGAGCCTCGGGGCTTGTTAAATACGGATCAAATGTTTCCCCAATGGCCGCCAGCATCTGTACCACAGGTCGTCAGGACGACATCGCATCAGATCGGTTACTGACTTACGGTATAAAGCCACATTTTATCGACGTTGGCTCTATTCTTCTCCTTGGGAAGCTGTATACTCCATTTCCCGCCTGCTTTATTTGCCTCGTCTTCCCAAGCAGGAATAATCCCCTCCTGTTTCTCATGTGAGACGCTGCCACCATCATTCGTGATGGCAGGGACGCATACCTTAAACAAGTAGTAGTTGGCCTTCTGGGGTAGCTGTGATGGCGGAACGATGTTGTTGTACAGGCTGTCGACGGCAACGTCAACCGACCGTCATCAATCTCATCGAAAGAATCACATACCCCCAAAACTCCTCCACACTATCAAAACTGATGACCCGCTTTATATCCTCCATCCAACCCGCTGCCGCGCCAGGCGTTTGTGGAATGGGTGTTTGAGGAAATGCAGTAGACGGTGTCTGTGGTAAGTTCCGGCCTTTCGTCGCGGGCGAATCGAACCATAGCGTCCATGGCGAATAAAGCGGGTGCTACGAATTTAGAAAAAGAGTTGTGTCGATGAGAAAACAATATATCAGAAACGTCAACAACGCACCTTGACGTTGAAATTTTTGGGGTCGCTGAAAACAGTACGAATCGTTTCTGCCTGTGCCTGCATATCGACCTCCTGTATCTCGCCAGGTTCCAATGGGCCATTGTCTACGACCTCACCGTCTTTTGCCGTCGAGTGGCTTTCAGCCTCAGGGTGTTCGACAAGTGCGGCTTGCACCGCAGAGCGCGAAGCTTGTAAAGCCGGGCCAGGGAGAGAAGAAACTGAGGCCATGAGGGTGGTCGCAAATTGAAAGAGAAGAGGGGTAGCTGGAGATTGCGGCTTCTCTCGGAGAAGGACAAAAGAAAAAGGAGAAAAAATTAATACGAGAGTAGAATGCGGAATATGTGTGCGGATGAAAGTGTATGTTTGTTTAAGTAGCGCGTTTGTAGGAGCTGCGCGTTGTTGAGTACGGTTGTGAGTTTTAGTCAACGACGGATCGCATTAGGTAATACCATGTGTCATTCTTTGTGACCAATCACCTGCGCCTCGCTCTACGTCTCCTAGCGTGGTCACCATCATTTACCTCCAGTAAATGCATCTGAATTGGTATGAGCCGTGTCCTGGTGTAGAAAATCATCAGGTCTGTGTAAAGGCAAGCGTAATATTTATATACAATGTACAATAAGCGAAACCTGACGGCATAAAAAAGTCGAATCTCTGGCGGGACCGACACTGATGAAACAGGGTCTATGGAACATGTGGGAAATTTGGCCAAGGGGGGAGTCAGGGCGACAATTATATTTACTTCATCTCCGCTGGGAGTTCGTGGTAACCTGTCGGATCTCGCCTCGGGAAATCCAAGCTGAGGACTTCGTCTCGAAGTTTCAGGAACTAGTAATAATCATATCAACGCAGGGCGTGGGATAAGAACGTGAAGCCAACGGTACATTTTTTTCCTCTGTGATTGTCTCTTCGTGGGTCTTCCTGAGCACGTTTTGTGTGTTCACTAGCATGGTCTGAGTGAAGCATTAATCGGACGGATCACAACCTTGACAGCAACGAGAAGTACCCTGATCGAACGGCTTGTGAGCCCGCGATAGGTTGATACGCGCTCCAGCGGTACAGGCTCGTGCCCAACCAAGCGGAGCTGCTCGTGTAAATATGTGATGTATTGCTCAAGGCACTCCAAGTAATAACGCTTTTTGTCATGAGAAGATATTGTATCCCTGTGCAAAGTAGGTGAACCGCGGCAAATATAAGACAGCCAGGCAGACATACGGATCCGTTGGCGAGAAACTGATGCTCTCTTGAAGGACGCGTTGGAGAGCCTTGCGTTGAGTCTCGACCTTTTTCTCCGTCTTCCGGCCGGGTTTGGCTGATGCGCTGATGGTTTTCTGCTTGCTCGTAGCCTTGTTCAAAAGTTCACTTGGCGTCGGAAACGTCTCTCGAGGGACACTAGCATATACCCGGAGAAGATCCGGTTCATCGTTTAGTAAGGGGTGCTTAGCTCCAGAGTTTGTTCCTTGGTTGTATGAGTTGTCACGTAAGGCAGATGACTCGGGAGAGATGATAGGCCAGGAGGCTCCCGAGACGGGTACAGGGGAGTGCAGGAGAAGGCCAGGTGTCTGCGCATACTGTAGTTGTGACGGCTGCGGGGGCACGGTATCATTCACGGGTGGAGTGGAGACATTGTCACCGGGAGGACGCCAAACGCTGTGGAGGAGTGGAAGTGCAGAGCAAAGACTGGGTTCAGCACTGTAGAGCGTGTTAGTCACGACATTAGCTTGGCCGTTCTCTGCGGAAGGCGAATAAAGAGCCAAGTCGAGATCGGCGTATTCCTGAGGGGGGATCTAAAAGGTGAGTCAGTGGGATTCTAACGAGAGCATGGCGACGAGTCGGTGTACCGTCGCATAAGGATCGTATTGAGCGGTTTGCGGAGGATAAAATGTCGCGAAGGGGTTGACTGACTGGTATGATGATAATGGATCCATGTGCAAGCATGTGGAGAGAGAACGGAGGAGTGGATACTTATAATATTAATGGGACCGGATTGATGAACGGATCCATGGGCAACCAAAGAAAACCCGGGCGACGTCGCGCTCCGAAGGGGGGCGCAACTTACTCGTTGTGGTATGACCGCTTTAGATCGCGGGGTCGAGGGCTAGAATCAGACCCTTCTTGTTTCCACCTCTTTGGCGCGACGAGAGGGGCAATTAAAAGTGAAAATAAAAAGAAATATATCTGAGTTTTGTCCAGATGTGGCGTTAACCTTCCCCTGGCGCTGATCGAGGCTTTGTTAATGCCCTGGCCCAAAGAAAGGCTCAAGACGGAACTCAAGTACAGTTTTGATCCCGTGCGTGTTGTGTGCTCGAAAGAAAATGGGCAGCAAGGCCGGAAATGTAATAAATACTTTTCGAGGTGCAGGAGGGACATCGGGAACATCGAGGGTGAGATCTGGCAGAATCTCAAGGATGCCATATGCCAACCAACCCGATTGCACGACCGGGAAGCGGCCATGGCCGGAATCATAGTACCCGCCCGATGGTGCACGTACTCTGACGCCGAGAACGGTGTACGCTGACGTCTAAGTCGATGAAAAACCCTGTCCCCTCCGCAGAAGCCTGCGCCAGTCTCCGGGACGCCCATGTATGAGTGCCAGAAACGGAATGGATTTGCTTCCGGGGTTTACGTCTAGCTAGTCCTTTCGGCGCAGGTGGCCCTCAGGCTCCTCACTTGGATATCGATTTCCCTCTTCAACAGACGCTCTTCGAGTGACTCGCTTGCCAGCAATGATGCATTAATGATGCCTTGGTCGGTTTCAGGATGGCATTCGTATCCTATCGCCGCTTCTAGAATTCTACTTGTGTCAACCCTTTTCGCTTTTCTCTTAAACTTCTGGGTTTCCGTGCCCAGAGTCCTCACTCCCTCATTCTATTCCTACAATAATGGCTTCATCAGCCAACGTCCAACTCTCTCTCCAGATCCAACGCTCCCTTCACACCCAACCTCATCCGTTCGACGGTCTGGTTCAGCAGACATTGCCTTCCCCCACCACCAGCGATTTTAGCGAGGGGTCGGTTTCCCAAGCTCCGAGCCCTTCCGTCGAAATCTTTGGTCCTCCAGCGCCCTCTCTTCTTCCTCCACCAGACGTACAATCCCATTTTTCTGGGGTCTCCACCTCATGCACCTCCCGATCTCCCTCGCAGATCGTGATTGCCCATCCATATGCGCGGTTATATGCGAAGAAGAATGCTACAGGGGCCAAACGCCGCAAAATATGGAACCATGCCCTTGAGAAGTCTGTCTTCAGTGCCCATGAGATGTACGTAGATACCATCAATTTCTACGTCCATCGATTCACTGGCGACCGTGACAGAGCAACGATGGGAGCCCCCCACCGGAGGACTATTTATATAGCCACTCTTGAGGCGCACATCGACTGTCTTCATGCACAGCTGCTGGCAATTGGTTTGTATCCAGTGCCATTCGAACGTCTTGAGCCATTCAAAGGACTTAATTGCAAGACGGCGAAAGTCAGTCATTTTTCAATTCCTTTTGTTTTCCCTTGATTTATTTAAATGTGTTACTTTGCAGAGTATGGTTGCTGGACTGCAGCACGACGCTAGTCACATCAAAATGAAATTGCTTGAGCTTGAACGAGCCGTAAGTGTTCGCGATTATCATGATGGATGTTCTCGAAACTTCAAGTTGCTGAGTTTTGGTTTTTGCAGAACCATGGCCTTAGGAATATTTTGAAAACGCGACACGGTCACTATTTGGGGGGACAGGATGACACCCGCGAGACTGGCCTGTGCGTGCGCCATGACCCGCTGGATCCTACGGCCAGCTCTTAGTACTTGTTTTACTTAGCCATGCGCCTGTTCCGCGTTGTGACATAACTGTGATTATTTCATGTGAAAATAAAATAAATATATTCGTCTTCCAGACTCCGCACGGCATTGCCACAGCTGACCTTGAATGTGAGTTCTGCATGCAGGCTTAGCTGGCCGTATATCCCATCCAGATCTCTCTCTGCACCAATCTTCACTTCTCTCATACATGGACAAAGAAAGCCTCGAAACTTATCAAGTGCAGCTTTCCCAAGTTGAACTGGCGCTTGCTGGGGACCCAGAGAATGCAGAGCTCATCTCCCTTCGCTCTGAACTCCAGGAGCTTATCAATCTGACAACATCACTCATTTCCCAGAGCGAAAGTGCCGCATCATCACCAAAGCCAACAGACACTTCACGAAAGACGGCGACCGCCCGAAGTTCCGTCACATGGTCAGCAGGTGACGAGTGTCTGGCCAAATACTCCGGTGATGGTGGATGGTACCCCGCCCGTATCAATTCGGTGGCTGGATCTGCCGAAAAGCGTATCTACAGCATCATGTTCAAGGGCTACAATACTACCGAGCAAGTTGAGGCTTCCTCACTTAAACCCCTTCCGCCCAATCACAGCCTACTACCTTCGGCTAAACGCAAAGCCAAGGAAGATGAGGATGAAGAGAAGGAACGGAAGAGAAAGAAAAACGAAAAGAAGTTGGAGACACGGGCGGCAAAGGCAAAGGAGCAGCTACAGAAACAGGCGAGTTGGCAGAAATTTGCCAAAAAGTCAGAGAAAAAGGGTGTCCATATCGCGGGAATGGCAGGAACCAGTATATTCAAGACGCCCGATAACCCCCTTGGTCGTGGTTCGTTTCTCCGCCCTTCTCCATATGCTATGGTTAACTAATGGGACGATTAGTCGGGGTTACAGGAAGTGGCAAAGGAATGACGGAATACCAAGGAAAAGAAAAACACAAGTTCGATCAAGTCCCCGAGCTGGCGTGATTCCCCTCTTGTAAGGATTTTGAAATCATTGACATCTCCTGAACTTATGTCATTTTAGGCCCGTTTAACCAACCCCGTTCAGTTGTGGTGGGGTATAGAGGACATGTCAACGGAAGGAGCGGAGGCCGCCATGGGTTTACAGCGCACATCCGTGATGTCTATTCCTTTCGTTATCTTGATCGCGCGAGCCTCACACTATTATTACATCTTTATCCGCCATTCCCAGAAAGAGTCCTGCGATTTTCCCATAAGTGGACATTGTAAACGAGGCTACGTAAACCCATTGCATCTCAGTGTCTTCCCAATGTTCGCTTACTTTGTACCCGTAATATGACTAGAGTGATCCGGCGGCTGAGACCGCCGCTCCTCCCGCGGGCACTGATGATCAGCGCTCAGCGCTCAGCGACAGTGCCTGTGAATTTTGTCTGTGTCCGCACTTGAACTCGGGGGCGCTGTTTCCTGAAATTGAGGAGGCTTCTTGCCGATCAGGCGGGCAGGCTCTGGTATCGGTGCCTTCCGAGGGTGCCACGGCCGTACGCACGTCCACACCACACCGGTAGCAGCGGGTAGGCAAAGTTACAGCGCGTATTCTTGTTCACCGCTGACGCGGCAGGCCGAGGTTTGAGCGTGAGGAAGCAGCGGTGTGCACTTGACGAGAAAGCGTGAGAAAGCGCAGATCATTCGACCATTTAATCAATCTCGGGTATCCTTCGCGCGCCCTCCGCTCGATTTGGCTCGGGGTGCTGCCGATTCGAGCAAGTTGCCCCGCAAGACAGTCCGTCGGCGGCACTGGTTAGCCAGAGAAGGACAAAGGGGGAATTTGGCGGGATCTGCAGTGATTTCTTCCCTTCCTAGTAGGGACATCTTGCCGCCGTCTCTGGTCGTCAGCAGTGACCGGTAAACCTCGGTAAATACGTGTGAGGTGGATGCTGGCGACCGCTGCGCTGGAAAGCAGATCTCATTCGTACGGGGACGGTTTATCGTACATGTATGCTCTCGGCAGTGGAGTCCGCCTGCTCGGCAAGCCGGTACGCCCGTGCCAGTGAGGAGGTTCTAGTCCCACAAGCCGCTCTTATCAACCTTGACTCTATTGTCCTGTTTCGCTTTACTTCCCTTTGGCCGTCCGATCCGCTCGGCTCCTCGTCTCGAGTGGTACTTTTGCTTCTCCCGCGCCCGCCCTTTGAATGCGTCAATGGCCGCCTTTTTTCTGATCTCTTTTTCCTTCGACGCTTGACTGGTAATTTGGCTTGTGGGGCTTGACGACCCCGACCGCGGCGGTTCTCGTGACGGTGACTCGGCTTTTTCGCGAGCGTTTGTCTGCTCCTGAGCCCGCTGTGACTTGGCCGACCCGTCTGATTCTTCGTCTCCACGCCCCATTTCTTCTTCGCTTACCACCGAGTCCCCAACCTCACCACCTTCTGACTTTTCCCTCTCACTCCCATCCACCATCTCGCTCCCACTTCCTCCCATCTCTTCTCCCCTTTCCCCCTCTTCATCCTCCTCCTCATCTTCTCCCACATCCTCACCCTCCGAGTGAGACTGACTTTCTTTAGTCGATTCCATGTACTACTGACATTAGCGCACAGATGACGTAGACGGATGAAGTCCATACCTGTTCTAGAACTTTCATCTCCCGTCGTCCGAATCCACTTGCCTCTACGACAACGTCTAACCGAAAAACGTCGTCCTTACTGCCGCTGCCTACCGTACTCTTGAATCTTGGATATATTGCGCTCTCGTACCTAAACCGTCTTCGGAAAAATGCGCGGATGCACTCGACGTCCCTATTGAAATACCTGAAACGCGCTGGTCACCTCATCGTTCTCGGGGTCTGCGGGTCACTCACTCACCATTCTGCATTTTCGTGCGAGGTGCTAACCATTTGAGGGAAATCGATCACGACCGGTTCGCCGTCCCCGCTGCGTATGAGAATGTTGAATTCGTTGAAATCACCGTGTATAAGTCCCGCGTGTGCGAACCGGACGATGAGGTCCATCAGCTGAGAGTAGAGTTTACCAGGAGAGGCCACATGATCGATCTGACGCCTTTATGGCCCTTTTCCGTAAGCGGAGTGCACGCAATGAATCGACACTAAATCACCACCCACAGAGGGTAAGCGTCGATAAACTCCATCAAAATGCAATGTCTAGCTTGGTCAATTGGTCGTGGGACAGGGAATTGGTGTTCATGTAGAACCTGCCAAGGGAAAGAAGAAAAATAGACATTTACGCCCGTTTGTCAGAAAAGTTGCGCGACCATGGCGGACCTTCAAGAATGCCCACTCCTTCTCTGCTGACAAGCGTGACATGTACATCCAAGACGCGGATTTACGTCTGCCCATATAGTCGCGCTTTTCTTTGATTGCACGGAATGAGATACGTCCGAGACTATCGAGCGGGGCACGCGGGGTGTTAGCGGGACGCCGCGACCTTTCAAATTTGATATGAGATATGACTATACCGATGCAATTTTAAAACCATTTCTTGTCCCTCAGCGTCTGCGACAATATAGATATCTTAGGGCGTGACATCAGGATAAGCCGATTATCTGACAGGAAGAAGAGCAGACCAGATTCCTTGCCAACCCCAATCTGGTTTCCGACAGAGTACATAGAGTCACGTTTTGATAGAGCTCGGATAGCGAGGTAATCGTAGCCCCCATACGTCAGACGGTACCCATCATCTAGCGGTGCGTCGGTCGTCAGAAGACCCGTCCAGAACGCCATCAGGAACTCACACTTTGAGTTCTGCATCTTCGCCACTAGATTTCTTTTGGCTAATACGCCAAGGACCTTGTTCACGCCCCCATTGCGAAGGCCCGAAATTTGCGCAATTAACGTCGAAGGCACCACCTCGTGATTTTTTGAGCCTATCTCGACCTGAACGGGGTCGAGGGAACGGGGCGCGGCGGGAGGACGAAATCTGAATGATTGTAGGCGCCAAAGTCAAGGTGCACGCACCGCAGTGAGGACCCTAAACTCCTCAGGTGTCATATAGCGTAGATCCGTGGCATCGAGTTTCATCGTTCACGAGAGATCGACAAGGTTTTCGTGATGAGTGGCTTGTGGGAGTGATGGCCCGCAATAAACTCTGTGCCTCTTCACATTCATCGGGCGCTGGAGACTCAGCGCGCTCCGCGAAATGAAGTGCGGACTTTCGCCGCGCCACCGGGCCAACACTTGGGCTCTTCCGTTCCACGGGGGAGGAATCTGTTGACGTCCAGGCGCTATGTCAAGCCGCGTGAGGAAAGCAAACAAGGCTAGTCGGGGTCAGCCTCCTCTGCTTCCGAGAAAAAAAGCTCTCAGCACATTGTACAGGCCACTGCAAGCCAACTTTCATCCGTGGTCGCCGACGAATCTGACCCGGGAGACGTTTGGTACCACTCGTTTACACACCATCTGGATGGATACACATTTTTGATTTCTGAACTCGGTCCAGGTATTCTACTCAGCTTGCTACCTCGTCCGAACTCTCGGACATAGACCAAGAGAGCATGTGGAGTATATTTGAGCAAAACATGCGGCATCTGTACGACCTTCTCACACGAGTCATCTACACTTCACGGAAGACAAATATATTGGCAGGTATGCTAAGTCTTCCATGGGATGGGATCCACCATCGAAAAAGCAGGAGCTCTTCCACCGCGATTCTCGCTTCGTGATCATTAAACGTCCGCAAGCGCAAGACCGCCCTGACCCGCTTTGTGCCGAGATCACACCCATCATGGCCTACTCGATGTTCCGCTTTGACATGGAGGATGACGAATGCGTATTGTATTGGTATTGCTTGGCTTTCAAATTCATCCTACGGCAGCCGATCCCCCCCGGGTCAGGTCACTCATTTTTATTTTTTTCCAGCTATGAGCTGCAGGTCTCGCAATCAGTGCAACGGGGTGGCATAGGGAAGAGACTGATGAACTGTCTACACGACATCGCGCGTGGATGGAAGATGCAGAAGGTCATGCTCACCGTTTTCAAAGGTGACAATACGTCACCTCTATGGACTTTCCCCCCATGCTCAGAGCTACACCCACAGAGAACCAAGCAGCATTCTTATTTTACAAGGCTATGGGGTTTGTGTGCGATTCCTCGTTGATGTGTAGCGTGTGTTGATCATTCGCATGAAGTTTCAATGTCCAGTCGGACGAGGAATGGGTGGATGAAGACGAAGATGTGGATTATTGGATAATGTCAAAGGACGTCACCATTTAGTACAGCACACTCCGTCCGCCTGCCTGTCTGTCTGTGTCGTATGGATGCGTACATACAAGTCGAGGTTGCAGTGGGACATCTGTTTGTCCGTGTTTGTCCGGTCCTCCGTGTCAAGTTGTCAACTCCGTGTGCCACGGTACAGCACCGTTGACCACCATCGCACCATTTCTTCGCCCATGCTTTCGACTACACCGCTGCGCGTCTTGCGCGTTGGGACATGCCAACAAGCAGTCACAAAGCGCTTCGCGTCTCACGGTGCACCTCACTACAACGAGCCTACCGGCTATTTATTCGGAGAGAAAGTCAGGACCCTGCTTTCGAGTGCCTTTGCATCTATTGACGACGACTCTCAGCCCCCAGCTCCAGGACAGAAGCGGGTAAAGGAGGATTGGGAGAACATCTGGTATTTCGGAATGTTTGGTAGCATTGGGTTGGCCACGGTCCTTTTATATTACAGGCCCGACACAAGGTACGTTCCATTTCAGTTCCCCCATGTAAAGTAACTAATTGCCGGGGGCCCTTAGCATACAAGGGTGGGCACTGAAGGAGGCGAAGCAGAGAATGGAGGCACGCGGTGAAAAAGTTCAATACGAATCGCGGTGACCATGACCATCTCGCACGTTCTTTCCAAACTACCTAAGCAACCAGAGTTGTGCGATGTACACTACAGTCACTTTATATAAGCATTGTCGATACCTAACTCTAGATCGTCGTGAATGTTTCCACAAGACCAGCCGTAGGATGATCAAGTTTTACACCTCGCGACATCATCACGACTCGCAGTGCTTTTTGTAATCCTCCTCCGTCAGTAATTCTTCGACCTGTCATGTTGGTATATTAGACCACTACGCGGCCCATAAAAGGTCGGACCACCGCACCTCCTTTGGTTTGGTCACGTTAAGTTGGAAAAGCCAACCTGACGCCAAGTGAGCCGGAAAGGAATAGGGAAATGCGGTGAGAAACAGTACCTTCGTCTTCGGGGGATTTGTTCAAGAGAGAAGGTTGAGATCCCAACTTTTCGTTGACGGCGAGGACCTCCCCGGAGACGGGAGCAAACTGAAAACGACACTTTCGTCAGGATCTCAAAGTGGCACAATGAGGGGTTACGAACAATGTCCGAGGCCGCTTTAACGCTCTCCACTGCGCCAACAGATTCTGTTTTGTCGACACGATTAGATTCCTGGTGGAATGGGACGGGGACAACTTTTTTTTTGGGGGGGATCCCAACCAATGACTCACCGCCTTGCTCGATTGTTGTGCCTGCCTGGGGAAGCTCGACGAAGACGACGTCGCCGAGGCTCTTCTGGGCATAATCCGTGATAGACACCGTTCCGACCCCGCGTTCGTCATCAAAGGTGATCACCTCGTGATCTGGCGTGTATCGTTTCGCTGGAGCACAGGCATAAAACGATTGTTCCGGTCGTATGTGAAGGAGAGGGGATTGCCGAGGACTCACTGATAATGGTGCGTCTGAGAGTGAGCGACGCGGGGCGTAAAGCATGCTGAGAGGATGCACACCGCATACGTAGCGCGCTGGATAGGCTGGATGTATACCGCAGGGTGTGCATACTTGCTTAAGTGTTCAAGTTGATTCGACACAACACGTCGAGGACTTTACATTCACACTTTAGCTGGCGCGGTCACGCGACATTACGTAGGTCGTGCCTCGCGACACGTATAACCGTTGATACCAAAGGGCGCGCACAGAATCACTCCAACTGACGTCCATTAAATATAAAACGAATACTACATACGGTGAGCAGGGAGCGAAAATACGGCGTGTAACATAGGCAGATAGGGAGTGGTGGTTATTGTTAGTCTAAGAATGTGAAAATGATTTTTTTGTGCGTGCGTGTAAATGGTTAGTGATAGCCAATGGCCCCTTTCACGCGATGATTTTAGTGACAATGCCAGTCCCGACTACACAAGGCATCATTAGAGGGTTTCGTGCGAACAAATAAGAGACTCACTCGTCTTCCCGCCTTCCCGTAGGGTGAAGCTGTGATCACTTGTGAGAAATTGGCGGTAATGAAAAGAAGCAACTCGACATACCGCGAGCCAACCTCGGCAGCGACATCATGCACGAGGCTGCACACCATTTCGACGTTGTCGCCAGGCATTACCTAGTGAGGATTAGACCAACGGGAGAAAGCGATGGGGAATGAGGCATTAGCATACCATCTTCTCGGCAGCATCAGGAGTGTCGTCAGGCCAGGTCAGCGCGGTAGTAACGTCGGCAGTGCGGAGAAACAGTTGAGGTCGGTAGTTGCTCATGAATGGATTGAAGCGGCCGCCTTGATGCGTTCCTGTGAGTAATGTTTTCTCGGCATAGGGGCTAACAACATACCTTCATCCTTCGTTAACACCTGCAAGAAACGTGGGTTCAGATTGACAAATTGTATCCATGATCACCATGACAGTGCTCACGTAGATCTGGGCCTGGAACTTCGTAATCGGTTTCATAGAACCTGGAGCAATGAGGACCTGGCCACGTTTCATTTGTTCACGTTTGACACCGCGGAGGAGGGCACCCATATTGTCGCCGGCCTCGCCCTGATATGTGTCAAGTACAGAACCGGAGGGAAGCTCGATAGACACGTACTCGGTCCAATTCCTTGTGGAACATCTCTGATCATGGTCAGCTGAAGATCCAGTAAACAGATTGTTCTTTCTTACCAATACCGGTAAGTGTAGTTTTAAAGTGTGCGCCGAGCCCGACGACCTCAACTTCAACCCCCTTGGTAGCAGTACCACGCTCAACACGGCCAGTAGCGACAGTACCACGACCAGAAATCGAAAAGGCGTCTGGGGTACTCTGTCACAAAAGTACGAGGAGATCATTGCGAATACCACACCTTCGATTGGCATAAGGAATGGCTTCTCCAAGTCACCTGTGCCACATGAAATCATCTCGGGTGCCTCGGAGCGAGAAGATACTTACGAGCAGGCAACTCCAACCACTCGTCACAAGCCTTGATTAATTCGGTGATTTTCTGCTCACCGATCTCAGGGTCACGGCCTTCCAGGGCAGCTAGAGCAGAGCCCATGATGATGGGGGTATTCTCGCCATCGAAGTTGTATGTTGAGAGTAGGTCTCGCATCTCCATATCTACGAGTTCCAACATCTCTGGATCTGATATTTGGTCCACTTTGTTGATGAAGACGACCAGCCTTTTGATGCCGACTTGGCGTGCAAGGAGCAGATGTTCGCGGGTCTGTGGCATTTGTCCATCTGTCGCTGACACGACGATGATGCCACCATCCATTTGAGCCGCGCCAGTGATCATATTCTTAATGTCTATATAACATGCAATTTTGAGCTGACTGCAGAAAACACAGAAAACGTAGACTCGCAGTCCGCGTGACCCGGGCAGTCAACATGACCATAGTGACGAGAGTCGGTCTCATACTCGACGTGAGCGGAGTTGATTGTGATACCACGGGCCTTTTCTTCGGGCGCCTTGTCGATTTCGGCGTAATTCGTGAACTTGGCACCACCACGGTTAGAGAGAACCTTGGTGATGGCGGCAGTTAGGGTCGTCTTGCCATGGTCAACGTGGCCTTAGGTTGTGTGAGGGAATTAGTGACAGTGAAAGAGTCTGAAGGGTACATTACCTATAGTCCCTATGTTCATATGAGGCTTTGCACGAGAGAACTTGGCGGTCGCGGCATCAGCATAGCTTCGCGTAGCTGTCAAGGAGGTGAGTAGGGTTTTAGCCAGTAGAAAGAAGACACGGACCATAGAAGAAACCAGCTTTCGAGAACGGGGGAGAGACAAGAACAGAACGCGCTGGCGAAACGACTTGACGTGACACGGTGAACGTACGCGTCAAAGCCGCTATGACGACACATGAGTTAAATGAACGAAGGAAAATGGGTAGATAGAAAAGCACTTCTGGAGCAGCAAGTTCTACGGGCACCGGCCTTGAAAGGAGCGAGCTGGATGCGCAACATGATGAGACCTGAGACAGCTCAACTTTGAAAAATAGAAGCGGTGTTTAAGTAGCCGGTAGGTAGGGTTAGGTTTTGCATCCCCACCCGCAAAGTCCGACCAAGTGCTTTCATCCCTTCCTTCCTCGTAGACATGTCAGACAGGCTGGAGCTCGTTCGGAATGCTGTCTCATTCCTTACAGACCCCAAGGTCATTTACGCATATCTCTCTCTATCATCGTGTCGTCTCATCGTTTGGTCTAGACTCAAGCTTCGTCTTTGACACAGCGTGTCCAGTTTCTCGAAGCCAAGGGACTTACCGGACCCGAGGTCGAGGAAGCAATGAGGCAGGCCAATAGATCTGGCCCACATCCATCCCACATCCAGCAGCCTCCGTATGGCCCCGTATATGGCCCGCTTCCATACGTGCCTCCGCCAAATCCTGTGTGGGATTGGCGCGACTACTTTGTGCGGACCACAAGTCACCTCTCTTACTTCGGAGACCTGATGACGCTAATAACAGATCACTGCTGTGGTCTCCGGCTCGTTAGCATATGGTACAATCGCCCTTGCGAGGGTACGCGTTCGGTATCGGATGAATCACTCGGTCTCTAATTCCATCCACGTCATTAGAAATACCTGTTCCCGCATCTCCAACCACCGTCCTCTACTGCTTACCAGGAAGATCGGGATGCGTTGACCGCCCAGTTTGACGCGGCGGAAGCTCTTCTGAAGGAGATTTGTGCTGAGACGTCAGCAGTCAAGCTCGCCGTGGAAAATCAGCAAGAAAAGGTTGACAAAGCCACTGCAGACGTTGAGGCAGCTGTGCAACAGATGAGAGAAGGAGAAACAAGGGCGCGAGATGAGATGCGAGAGATAAGAGAAGAAGTGAACAATATCCGAGAGATGATTCCGAAGGTGATAGGTTCTGTTTCCCGCGCGCAACGAACAAGAGCTCATCCCGGTCATCTAGATGATTGAAAAGAACAAGGAAGCGCAGACGCAGTCGTTAGGAGAACTACAGCAGGATGTCAAGTCCTTGAAAACGCTGTTACTAAGTCGCACACTAAGCACTTCTGCGCCCGCACCGCCCTTGCCCAGCGTCCCTCCTCGACCATCGTTACCTGCATGGCAACTGTCCGGTTCGTCCAGCAGCCCACCAAATGATACTCCCACGCCTGTACCATTCTTGGCGAACGGTAAAGGGAAGGAAGTGGAAGCAGAGGGTTGATAGCACTGTACTTACATAATGCCAACGCCAACTGTATCCCTCTCGAGCGCTCTATGCCAGTCCGACTCGTTCACTCTGAATGTTCTCGCAATTCAAAAATGTCGTCGAAGGGTTGGCGCAACCACGTCTGCCACAGGCCTCTCCCCGTCGTCCAGAGTCTGTCGACCGCGCATCTCCACCAAAACCATTAGCAGAGCGACCTACGAAAAGTAAACTTGAAGATAGGCTCCGCGCCTCTTTCACAATCGGCGACGTGTCCAATCCCAGTACGCCCCCGGCGTCTTCCCGCGCTTCTCCTGCTCCTCAGTTTGTCGCCGAGCACCCCCTGTCCATTGGTTACCCGTTGTCACCAGCAGCAATTCCCTTGCCGACCTCTCCACCCCCGAACGGCCTAGGTTTTGACTCTGAGCCTCTTCCCTTGGACGCCTCTCTCTCCCTACCTGATCCACCATCTATTGCATTGTCCGATGCTCCAGACAAACCTGTTTCGTCAGATCCCAGGTCGAATTCGGACATTGAGTCCGAACCCACCAACCATTCTTCTCCCTCAATTTCGCTCTCGCCGCACTCCCCAGCAACACCACAAGTACCAGAGCGGAGCCCGGCCGCATCCGAAGAGGACACTGAGGAATACGACCCAACCCAGTCGAATTCTATGCCCGAAGTTTCTCACAATGAAGACGATAAAGGATCAAATGCGTCTGTCATGGAGACAGCTCGTGCAGACCAACATGAATCGGGCGAAATCCCTATGCCTACTGAACCGTCTCAATCTGGGCATTCTGCTTCTGCCGATTTCGAGTCTCTTCAGGAACGACTAAGGTTGATGGAACAGCGTTTTGCTGGTCAGTAGTGACTATTTCCTCTCTCCGAGCACCCTCCCCTCATTGCGAACAGATGTATCTGCGTCATTTGCGATGCTGCAAGCTGAGAAAGAGGCCGCTGACAGGGTCCTTCAAGAAATGACATCCTTAAATGGCTGTCAAGACGCTGATGGCCTGCGCGATTATCTGCAGAATGCTCAACTCAAAGTGGAGGTGAGAAAACACGCATCCTCCTCCCTCAATCTAGCTCACATATACCAGATGTTGCAAGACGAAATCACACGACTGACAGGAAAACTCATACGTGCGAAATACCTCTACCCTCGTTCTATCACGTCGTTGAGTTGTATACAGGTCAAGACGAACGGATCGAGGAACTACGCGAAACCCACCGTCTTGAATCCGGTTCTCAAACCGAGCTTGTAGACGAGCTACGTAGTCAAATACAACAAAAAGAAGCCTTTTTGAAAGCGGCCCGGAGCTCCAACTCCCAGCTTGAGGCAGACATCGCGAAGAAGAGAACCGAAACGGATCAGTTGCGCACTGAAGTTGAAAAGCTTAGTGGGTTAGCGAAGGACGAGGAAGAAAAGCGTAACAAAGCCGTCAGCCTTCTCAAGACCGTTCGGCAAAAGTTGGTAAAAGCGGAGAAAGAGCGCGAGGATGCTCTTAAGGAAGCGGCGGCAGTTAAGGAAGGTCAGAAGACTGAGCGCGACAAAGAGCAACTTGAACGCGAGAAGCTCCAAGGCGAGCTTAACAAGCTCAAGGTCGAGAAGGAGGTGTCTCTTGTGGACCTTAGGGCCCAATTCGAGAAGGACTTGATGGCGTCCAAACAGCGAAGCGAGAGAGAAATCGCCGCTCTGCGCGGCCAGTTTGAGCTCGAAATTGTTACGGCTAAGGTCTTTTCTAATCGCTCTGATTGTCTCATGCTGTGCTGACAAATGGTCTAGTCCAGCTACGAACATTTCATGAGTTTAAAAGATGCTCAAATTGATCGCCTCGAGAGGGCCACCCAATCCTTATCGGCCGAAAAAGACAATTTGTTCGATCAACTTCAGATACGGCAAGCAGAAGTCGAATCAGCTCAATCGCTACTCGAGGTTCTTCAGGGTCAGAATACTGAATTTCAATATCAAGTCCGAGAGAAAGACGGTCGCATTGCCCTTCTAAACGAGGAGCTAAGAGATTCCCGCCAGGAACAGCAATTTGGCACCCCGGACCCCTCCACATCTCCCGAGGAAGTGGCGAAGCTCCTCGTGGCGGCTGAAGCAAGGCATGAAACGAAGTTATCTGTGCTGAAGCAGAAGCTTGCCGGTATGGAAGCCGAGAGGGTGGAGGTTGAGGCCGAATGGAGACGAAAAGTCGAGGCCAAAGTACAAGAGGCACAGAGGTGGAAGTCCATGGTTGACACTGCTTCTCAGAGTCGGCAGGACGACGACGACCGTATGCAGGGCTTACAAGTGGAGGTCGAGAAGCTCAGATTGGCCGCCCGCACACGTGACCATGAAGTCTCTCAACTTCGAGCACAGATCGACCGATTGACTCTTGACGAGGTGAGACTTGTCCCCTCTCTCATTTCCATCGCTCCGCTGAACACTACGCCATGTAGGAATCCATTAAACAGCAGATTGCTGAGCAGGTCAAGAAGATTTCCACCTTGGATCACCAATTAGAGGAGATCACAGCAAAAGAACTTCAAGTTAGGGCACATAACAAGGCATGGTGCCATTTCTTTGACAATGGATATATCGTCTCACGGGATATCACAGACTCTGCGCGAGGAGCTGCGTAAAGTGCAGTCTTCGGCCGCATTACTAGACCGTCAGCGGGGTCCTGGCGTCGGCTATTGGGGCTTCGCTAGTACCCCCGATGCCAACACTCCTATCTCCCCTGCGTCTCCTCGGTCACCTGGCGCTTCGCGACCAGAATCACCTATTACCAAGAGCAACGACGAGGACGTCAATTTAGAGTACCTAAGAAACGTCATTCTTCAATTCCTTGAACACAAGGAGATGAGGGTACGATTTTGCTGAACCTGGTGATAAGATACGTCCTGATGAAATTTGTTAAAGCCGGATCTGGTTCGCGTGTTGTCGACTATTCTGCGATTCACACCACAAGAAACCCGCCGGCTCGTCGCCAAAGTATGACCGTGCATCCCTTGTGTCGGAACGATGGGGTACGGTGCCTTTACACTAGTTTGTTGTTTACCCTTCACATACATCTAAATACCCCGCATATCTTGTAATCTGGCAATGCTTCTTTAATTTATGTTGTCTTGCTATATTCTTGTGGGTTGACTCATACTTGTTTGACATGTCAAGCCAAGGCGGACCACTTGACGGCTCTCTGTGAAGTTCCAGTAAAACTGATCTTGGCTACTGCAGCTACGGACAGAATACAATACAATACAAGAGAGAGCTATCAACTTCCGGACGATGAACAAATTCGTCGTCCCTCCTAGCTCCTTGAGAACGCTCAGCGCCGAGGGAGCAATAATGACACGGCAATCGCCGGAGTCAGTACTGAAGTCCAATTAATCTAGTCGCGCAATATAGTGTACGGCATAATAGCGTGTACGGTCATCGCATGAGGGCAGAAGCAGCAGGGCCCGCGGCATATGAGAACAGTGGCGAAAAGCCGCATTACGCTGTAATTTCACAGACAAAATGATGTCCCGAAAGAATTAATTTCAACCCTATGAGCGAAGCAAAGCAGTTCTTATAGCACCGTGAGCAGACTCGGAGGTACCGGGGTGTTGCATTTCATGTTTGTTTTCGAGAAACTTTGGGTTGTGCATTGAGTAGCCAAGCAACAGATTTCTCCAAGGGCTGAAACTGGGGCCTGTATGAACGAAAAAGGGATGATCGACTCTGGAAACAAGACAAAAAGGGTGAAGAAGTGAACGTCGTTGCGAAGAGGTCAATGCAGTCAATGCAACCCGATGCTCTGCGAACTGCTGGGAGGTGACAAAATCGAGCCCGACGAGACCTTGAACAAAGAATAACAGTCTAGAGTGATCTCAGGGTAGAACGGGTTCATCTCAAAAGAGAACATTTGCGAGCACCACCGAAACTGGGGTTGTGAATATGTGATTGGATTGATCTTCAACTTCAGGAGACGTAGGTGGGTGGGTATGATTAGTTTCTACCCGATGACTTGATCTCATCACGATGATTTCACGTGAGTCATGAAACAAGTGAACATTTTTATTGGAACACCTCACAATTAGCATCCGTACCGGCTCTGGCTGCGTACATCTTCACAAGGCTCAAGCCTGACGTCCCTTCCAACGTTTTAGCATAGGCATCCACCTGACCCAATAGCAGCATGCTCTCCAGACGACTCGGTTCGGAGGGTATCTTGAACAGGCGACTGACGTCCTCTTCTGGGAGTGGGGCCAGCCCTTGAGCCACTCTATTAGCGTTCTCCTCCCTCCGCTTCGCAACGTAAGCTTCCGCGCGCGCTTTTTCGCGAGTAATCTGGCGAATGTGATACGCGAGATTTCCCTCCTCGGTTTTGTAATTATCAATTGCCTCGACAACGTTCTCGAGATTTTTTGTGAGAGTAGGATTGCCGAGATCCAGTGTGGAATACAAGGAAGATAGGGATGCACGGTGTGCGTCGGAATGGAGTGGCTGCGTTAAGGACGTGGGGCGGGGTTCAGAGAGAGCGGTGACAAAGGAGCTTAATAGAGGATTGGTCCTTATTTTCAAAGGAAGTTCCTCCAGAATGGAGGTGAACGTCAGTTTATGGTTGGCCATGCTGTAGACATGGGTACATTGAAGGTCAGGAGCTGGGCGCACGGAAAAAGACAAATGACAACTCACGACTTGGAACTGAATGGAGCTTTTCGGTAGGCCTGGAGGAAGTCTTTTGAGAGTCTGAATGCACGGAAAGAGGCATTTCCTCTTTTAGATTGAGAGATATCTGACGCAGCCCAAAGAACTGTCGGCTCCCGTGCCTATACAACAACCAAAGAAGGTTACCATGCACAACTACGACACCCCCATGCCGGAGTTTTCCTTGGTGGATAACTTGAGTGTCGACGAGAGTCTGGCTGAAGAAGGCCCCCATCGTCGTAGACTGGTAGAAGCCCACAATACTGTCATCGGCGCGTACCTCCTTGAGCGCACGAAGCATTGAAGTCTGGTAGCGACCTGACAAAATAGGTATGCATGACACTTAAATATAGCATAAGAGACCCAAGAGCGTACTTTTCGTTTTTGATGACTTTTCATCGTCGTCTCCTGAACTGTGTGGTAAGGGGAAAGAATTTGTCACCTCCAAAACACCATCGAGGTCCAGTCCGAGAAGTAGACCGTGGACGACTGTGTGGGACTCGGAGCTTTGTTTGATGATTTTCGAAACGACCTAAAGGATCGAATTTTTGTCAAGCGGGATGAGAGGCAATTGCGGCTGGACAAACCAGTCCTTCAAGCTGGACCATGCTGAGTGGAATTTCAGCCTCGATATCGATGAGTTTGGACATTGAAGCAGGAATGGGTTCATGTATAGGCACCGCTGGGGCTGATGCCGCCTGAGGTGCTGGCAATGATGCCGCTATGGCAGCGGCCATAGAAGTGGCCATGGTGGTGGCTCTGTCGAGAGGGATAATTAGTCTGCGGCGCTGTACCGGCACCACTCCGGCACTTCCGGAACCCGGAACATAGTGGAACTGGAACTGTCAAAATAACACAACTCGCAATCGCACCTTGACCTCGTCCTTGTATCATCACTCATCCATGGGCCCCTCTCGTACTGCCCGTCTATATTTCCTACTCGTCTTGGATCTCATTTTCTTTGTACTCGAAATTACCATCGGTCAATCTCCATTCGCCGTCTTTCCCTTTCGCTGCTAATCAATCCCTCTCACCCAGGTTATGCTGTTGGCTCTCTTGCCCTCGTTGCCGACAGCTTCCACATGCTCAAGTACTTCCTTAGTCCCCTCTTACCCATAAATCTTTAATTTCACCTTCTTTTTTAGCGATGTAGTCAGCTTGATCATAGCACTCTATGCTATCAAGGTTAGCTCCCTTCGATCTGCATTTGCCCAAGCCCGCTAACTTTGACGTAGCTCACTGCAAGCTCAACTCCAACCACGCAATACACTTACGGTTGGCATAGAGCGGAGATTCTTGCGGCCCTCGTCAACGGCGTCTTTCTATTGGCCCTTTGCTTCACCATAACCCTCGAAGCAGTGGAGCGTTTCTTCAGCACGCCAGGTGTGCCTTACATCTTGCTCGGTTTGATCCACACTTATTGGGTCACAGATATCTCCAATCCTAAGCTCATAGTTGTGGTGGGGTCTTTCGGGCTAATATCAAATCTCATTGGCCTCTCTTTGTTTCGTGGTCAGTCCTATGTTGTGGCTGGTCTGCCTTTAGCTGATTGTATCACAGAACATACCCATACCCATGACCACTCGGCAAAATCATCCAAGGCTCCCAGCATTCGCTCCGCTACATTCGAGTCCGTTCCACCTGTCGCATCTCCTGTCGCAGTCCGCCAAGCACGTCCACCCGCACATCACAATGGCTCTTACTCGTCATTATATGGTCATCCAGCGGCTACCCGGGCGTCTTTCGTACAGACGGCCAACGATATTGCCCGAGGTTCTTCCCCTGCACCCGCTGATCGTACACACAAGCACCGGACCCGATCCTCTATGGATTTGTGGACCCAAGATTCCGCTATCATAAGCAGCCCCCCATATGGACGCGAAGAACACGAGACACCCCGTGCCGAGGTTCAAGCTGCCATATCAGCGAGTGCTCCCCATGAACAGACTAGTCTACTCCAGCGGCCACCTGTCACCTACTCCACTTCCGCCATATCCGCTTCTGGGAAGCTGTCGTCTCCTGGTCACGCGGGTCATGGCCATTCTCACAGTCATTCCCACAGTGGCTCCATGAATATGAGGGCTCTGCTCTTGCATGTCCTTGGCGATGCTTTGGGAAACGTTGGAGTTATCGCGACAGGGCTTATCATTTGGCTGACTTCCTGGAGCTTCAAGTACTATTGTGACCCTATCATCAGCTTGATCATCACCGCTATCATTTGCCACTCTGCGTTACCCCTTGGTAATTTCTCTGCTTTTCATTGCTCCACGCCGTCTTAACATGGTTTATCCAGTCCGTAGTACATCCTTCATCTTACTTCAGGGCGTACCTCCCGAGGTCTCATTGGAAGATGTCAAAGCCGAGATCCTTGCCGTCAGGAGCGTGCTCTCCGTCCACGAACTGCATATATGGCAGCTCTCCGAAACCAAGATAATTGCCTCTGTCCATATAAACGTTTCTCGCGAAGTAGACTTCATGCAGGTAGCGTCCGATATTCGGCAGATCTTAGTCCAGCACGGAATACATTCGAGCACGATACAACCCGAGTATCACCCAGTCCGTGATACTATGCCAGAAGAAAGTTCGAAAGTACGCCATACCCAACAAAGCATGATGTCTGCTCGACTGATTCTCTGCCCTTCACAGATCATGAATTGCCTCATATCATGTCCGCCTGACAGCGCATGTTGCGTGGATCACGCATGTTGTCGTAAGTTAGAAGGAAAACACTCTCGTTGCGCACATCATATGTTAATCCTGTTTTATCAGCCTCGTATCCCGCAACCCCACCAGAACAATTTCCAGAACATCCCCCAGAACCATAGTTACCCCACAATGCAGTAGCACTCGATAAATTTGTCTATCTCTGTTACAAGGAATCTTGACGTAGACAGAAACCCCCGACAGTCTTCGTGATCCACAGCCATCTGGAGTCATCCCAACCCACTAGGCTTGTAATCCGTGGAACTAACCTCATACTTGTTACTAAGAAATGATATGTGATTGATCACGTAAAATCGAATATGCTGGAGAACAGATAGATGTGCAAACAACGCGATCAGCACCTCGAAACCGGGTGGCGTACAGCCACCAACATCATCTACGAGCGATGCGAGGGAAATGATACAGCAGCAGTTTGCATCACCATCAGTGTCATGAAAGTCCTTATTGTTCCAACGAACAACGCCGGCCAACTATCACGCACTCTCACAGCAAATTTCCCGCAAATTTCCCGCAATCAGTAAGACTATGCGTGTGAGTGTATTTATAAAATTTTGATTGCTGAAAAAATGCGCGAAAAAAGCCGATGCGACACACATACAGCCAAAGTATTTCCGACCACGATCAAATTTCTGTCTTGAAGACGGGGAAACTCGTGACGAACATTTGTGACGACATTAGTCGTTGGGCGATTTGTTTCCCCTTCGAGCTACTTTTTCTATGACGCAGATCCAGGGCGAGTCTGCTCGCCATGGAAGAACTCGACGAACCGAGTGGGTAAACTTGTTCACCGCTGGTTGTGAACAAGGCCCGTTCCAATTGCAGCGCCGCCATCAAGGACGAAGATATGATGGCGATGAGGAGTTCCAAGTCACCGGCCATGGGCTGTCCAAGCTTGAGATTGTCGAACGTGTCTATGAGGGACGGTAGAACGTTGTGCAAAAATATGGGTAACAGTGGCGGTGTCCGCGGAGCCCGAGGCGTCGCGAGGACAAAGACGGCTAAGCGTTTGGCGGCGTCCGCGGTCGCGTCCGTCTTGATGAACATGTTGAGCTCCAACCAGAATGTTTGGAGGAACTCAGTTGCGGGCGTTTCAGCTAGACATGCGGCGACATTGAGGAACGGAGGTTTGCCCGATTGAATCAGGGCAAGCGCATTTCGGATGGCCGTAGGAGTTTGGTCGGCCAAGTGGAGGGATGAGCTATTCAGGGTCGGCTCTTCATGACAGGGTAAGCGGGGGAGACTCGGAAGGCAGGGATAAAGATAGCGAACCGGAGACGATGATTCCCGTCGCCTTGATGACTTCTTGCCGCAGAGTCGCGACATCGAAAGGCTGGGCACCTCCCCGCCATTCTGACAACAGTCTCACGACACTGGGTCCACAGAGAGTCAATACAGGCCGCGGGAGTTTTGGCGATAAAATAACAGTGCGCAGAACATTGAGGTGTTGGGTCGACTGGAACCTGATTTGAGTCAGTTATCATAGTTACGCTAATAAGAAGAGTTTCCACCTTGCAAATCTGATATGTCTCACAAGAGCCAGTACAATTCCAGGAAGAGTCCACCCAAGTAGTGGACCCAAAAAGTAGGATATCCCATTGTTGAGCACGTCGGCGTCAAGTTTGCGATCTGCGGCAGCCCGTAGGAACACTGTCGCAGCGATTGCCAGTAGGGTCTTTGGACGCGTTGAACTGAAGAGAGCGATCTTATAGTAAAAGGCCAGAAGACTCGGTAGGTGACTTACCGAAGAACTCCATCTTCGATGCCCTCGCTGTTTTTATCAAATAACGCCTTGGACCATGTCTTGAAAGCTCGGACCTCGGCTGTAGGCGCCGATAGCATAACAACAGCATCGGCTCTTCGAAGATAACTTGTGTCAAGGGGCTTGTTCTTGTGTTTCAGTGTGTCTGAGATCTGGAGGCATCGATTTGGTTGAGAATTCGGGTAATTTGGTTATTTACCTTGAATCTAGCTATTGCTAGCTGCGCGAATAAGACAACATCGCCAAGATTGCCGACAGCGCTTTGAGGATCACCTGAGAGCGGTGACTACAACTACCATTTCGAGACATTCCTCCACGTACCAACAGCTTCACAATCATACTCTTCCACGAAAGCTAGGGCACTTGCTACCAACGTGGGCAACTCGACATGCAAGGAAACCAGGTCAAGAGCAGCCTCGTTAGCTGAGAGAACCCTCGAGATGTGGCCAAGAGTCTCAACGTCGAGACTGGATGAAGCAGTTTGAAAGCGCTTATAGCCAAATCAGCGCATTACACAGGGGGATTTCTCCAAGAAGCATACTTTCCGGACTATTTCAGCGAACGTTGCATGGGATATTGGGTCCGAGTAAACCCTTTGCAGAAGTGCTTGTGTGTCAGTTGCACTCAAATCAGAAGAGAACTTCTGATTCAGATGATGCTATTTCTTGTTGTGAGCCATCGTTACGAGGGATATAAGCCACTTACAGAGAAATCGGCTCCGGCTTCACGTGCTTCAGTTTGTAGACGGGATGGTGTCTCACTAGATAGGCCGGGATCTATTCTGACAGCGAAGGTCTGATCGAGGAGACCAGAGGAGAGTAACTGATATGTAAAGGCACGCGTGAATGACACTGGCCTACGTAGACGGTATCAGGAATGCTATCGAATAAAGGGAGCATTACGCTTCACCTGTCTGCATTCTCGAGCGATTGGCCCGTCCCTACGAGAGACCACGTGTTCTCATAGTGTGTTAACGAAGAAGAGAGAGGGTCTCCGAGGGCAAGCGCGCCCCAAGCTTCCCGCAGGGCAGCCCGCTGAACAGAAGACGTGAGCTCGAGAAACCAAAACGCCAACCGAGAAACGAACGTATTCTGTAGCGGGTATTTTATCCGTTCCTAAAGCCCGTTCACACGAAACCAACAAGCTCGGAAGCTGTTACGACTGTTCTTCAGCGAAGGAGCACAAAGCACAGAGCGAGCGACATACTTACACGGCCAGCGAGGAAGGCGTTCCACAACGAGAGCGGACGTTTGCTCGTCACGTGTGACAAGTCTACCGATAGACAGGTGACGGCGGATTGGAAAAGTTGAATGAAAAACCTTTGCAACGACCACGCAGTCGCCCGAAAAGTCGCAACCAGTAACGCGGTGGCATGACTATCGTGTCCCGATCCATATGCCTTATCTCGATTGGTGATCTAGATGTGGTAGTAGGGGTATGCTTCATAAGAGTGGCTAATAGATATCTCCACAGAGCCAACTCACCAAATGAAAAAGGAGGAGACTACAGGTCGTAATGTCATTCTCGAGGCCTGGTCCCAGGATGTCGGCTTGTCCAAAGGACGACCGCGTGCTAGGTACCGATCCCAGCGATGTTAAGTCCGTATTTTCACCCAGGAAAAGACTCAAAGAAAGTGCCAAATTCTCAAGAGGGTGTCTCAAGGTATGGTCGAGCACAAATACATGGTGCAGTAGGTCCTTGATGTTTTGTATGCACTCTAGGGCCAGCGCTCCGGATACATTTGGGAAGTTTGGCGTTGGATAAATCAACAACATAACAAGATTCCCAACAGGAGCTACGACTCGCTGGAAGTGACGAGCCGGAAGCAATGGGTCGTAAGTCGACCTTAGTAGTTCCAAAGCATCTCGAATCGTGCCCAGGGCAAGATCTGGGTCCTCTGGGAGCAAGGTCCCAGGAGACGCCGAGGGGTCCAACCAAAGACTAGCTTCCTGGATGGTCTTGCACAGAAGACTTAGGGTGGCTGGTTCGCGCAGTGCCCTAGATCGGGCAGCAAGGAGAAACGTTGCCGTGAAGGTGGGAAGAGATACGAGTCGACGTTGTATGGCCTCCTTCAGGTATGCTTGTAGCACAGCGTCCCCCGGATAATATTCAAAGAGGATCAGTACTGAACCTGGAAAGAGTTCAGCACGCTGTTCTGCCTGTTCAACAACACAAATTACTGACTAGTGATCTCCGCCTCTAAGCCCGCCAATGCGAGAGTATGTGGTGCATTCCCGCGCCATAAAAACATCTGGCACAAGCTAACCCACTGACAGCGAAAAAGATCAAAAATGGGGTTCTTCTTTGGAGATGTAAGGCCCTGATCACTCGCCTTTGCGGGGAACAGGCCGCTTTGAAACGCATTCCGAGTCAGGTCTGCGAGGGACATTTGAGGCGCCGATCAGTTACGTTGATTGTGGACCTCAGTCGGGAACAATGAAAACCGTTGTCTAAAGCGAGTTTTTCTTAATCACTGAAGTTTCTATTGACGCTGCCACTGTTGGGTGTTGTATTGGTGGTACGGTTATACAAAGGGACGTGTGAGACCCCAAGAATGCCCCCATGATTACGTGATAGAGAGTCCCCGCGTGACAATGCATGTAGCACCAACACCCAACACCCAGCTGAATGGTTACGGTTTCTGAAGACAAAGGTGCTTGTAAAAAAAGTGGGTGATGCACAGCTCCAAACCCGACCTACCATCCATTTATGTAGTGGGTCAGTCGTTTATACCTTCTCACTGTGACTCCCGCTCTAGGCGACAAAGGCGTAATGGTCGCATAGTTGGCCGGAAGCGTGTGCGGCATAATCTCCGAAATAATCGTCGGCGTGTCCACTAGGATATTCGTACTAGTTTGATCGCGGATTAGTAGACGATCGGGCAACTAGAGTCCTTCGCAAAGCAACATACGAGAAACCGGCTTCGATTCCGTGATGACGAACACAGTAATAGTAGGATACGTTTGCATTCTGCATGAACGTGACCCTCTCTTGGGGTCGAATAATGAGCATCACTCCATTGTCGCGACCACGGGGATCAGGACCCCAGGCTTCCAAGGTGGCAGTCCATTCCGTGTTGTTCAGGAACCGGAAGGCGACATCGTAATTGCAGGACATTTGGCGATTGTGGCTGAAAGATGTCGAGGAGGGAAAGTACGATGAGGGCGGTTCTGCCAAATTTCTCGTCCTTTTAAGAATATTGTGGCCATGTTCCGTGGTGAGGCAGTTGTTGTCATTCCTGCGGGAGGCGATGCTGTGTGTGTTGTTGACATTCGTCCGGGGAACGGCACGAGGATGCACGACGTGACGATCTTGTTCGTTTGCTCACCACGCGGTTTCTCCAGCTCGAACCGAGAAAATAAGAAACGAGTCCCGTCCAATTTGAAGCCAGTTAGGCGACAAGGGCATGTCAATTGCATGAGACGTCAAGAAGGGTGGTATACCGTGAAGTAGGTACAAGAACGAGGACATTGTAAACGCACATCTAGGCAGAACCCATAGTACGAGCATCGATATCATAATCAGATCACCAGCCCAGAGACAACTTGGGGAATGGCCTCTTCATGAAATTAACCTTCAGAACGACGCAAAACAAATCCTCGTCATCTACAGTGTAACCACGTGCATCAATGGTGAACTTGGCTGATAAAGACAAGGTTAAAATGATACGAAGCACTGCAAGAATATGGGCAACTCACCCTTCGGAATCTCCTTGGGGAGAGCAACAATTTGCTTAACCACATACCGTCCCTCTTGAACAGGACATTGAACATCGACGTTCGCATTGCGCCTAGAAAAAAGTTCAGCCGGTATTTCAGGCGCATTCAATGTTGCAAAAACATACGCCTCCTCGCATAAATCGAATTCCTTCTGCAATAACTTGACAAGGCCAAGTTTTACTGTCACATCTGCCCATGCGCCCTCCTGAAAGAAGTATCACCAATGAGTGTGTAAGAGACTGGTGCCTGCGAACGCACTTCAATCTCTTTCTCAGCGATAGCTTCAACAGTGACAGTCAAATTCTGTCCAGGTTTTGGAGGGTCAGGAGATACGTGGATGGACTGAATCCGGATGGCATCGGTGGGGGAACCTTGAAAGGAAAGGAGGGCTTGAGCTGTGGGCTATGTGAATGGTGTACAAAATAACTGACCGCAATCGTCCCAGCTCCAACTTTCGGCAATGTGGACAACACCATCTTGATTCGCGACTGGCTGCTGAGAAGAAACTAGCAAATTCGCATTGGTTGCAACAAACAACGAGACGAAGATGAGAGTTAAAAATGCAAGGCGTGCCATATAGCAAATAGAGCGGAAGCAAGATGAGCTGATCGAGCTGGCGAGTGGCGAACGACAACCATTTCGGAGCCACTGGGGTGGGGAGCGTGACACCGCTCATCCCGTGATCGTGACAAATCACATGTGCAGTTACATGTCACAATCTCGGACCATCGACACCCTGACTGCGGCTGAGGCTGTGTCGCTGTGTCATCTGCACTGCAACACAGGCCTTAAGAGCGGAGCGACAGGCGCCTTTCAACTACCCTTTCCAACGCACCACATCCATCAGACAGAATGAAACCTCGAGACTATTGTTGCTGCGCAATACCAGTCGTCAACTATGGAATCTACCTGACACTTACGGAACAGTTTGTGCTGGGTATCATAGCGGGTACCCTCAGCGTTGCAACACCTGACAGTAATACCGGTCCTATCCCGTCCTTATTAATAGCTGAAAATTGTGCACAGTCGTTGGCGCTGCGACTCCTTCGTTCGCCCGTTGGATTTTTGCCGTAATCTGCTATATCGGTGCCTTGATACAAATACTTGGTTTTATCGGTGCTGCCAAGGTGGGCATTCTCCCTTGTCCATGTCCTTGGTTGTTCATTCTCACACAGGAAAGTAATCTGATCTTCAAAAGATACAGTACTCTGCATGCCCTTATCACAGTAGCTGCTTTCTCTATCGCAGCTGTGTGGATTGGTATCTCGGCTTCTCGACACAACACTGCTAAAAGCAATTGCGAAAACAAGTTCTTCACAGCTCCTTCAGATCTTACGAGTGAAGGTGAAACGATGTGTGACATTTTCCCGTGGGTGGACATCGGCTTAATGGGGGCTCTCTGGGTTCTCCTGGCCATATCTCAGGTATGCCACCCTATTGTTCGTCCCTGACGCCTTCTTAACTCGATGTAGACCTACTTCTTTACCGTCATTTCCGGATACAGTACTGGCCAGCGCTGGGACCGAGAAAAATACAACTCCATCTACTCCATGACTGGCCTAACCAGTGACCCCGCCCTACCAAATCGTTCGGATCCCTGGGATTCGCGAGTGACCCCTGCACCTGGAGGCGGTTATAGCCATGCAAGACAAGAAAGCACAGCAAGTGATACTGGGATGCTTGACAACCCTTACGGTGACGCTCACCGAGAAGCCGTACCGGTACCTACCTTTCTTTCGACCGGTCACCTGAGCAAGTCTAATCATAATCAGTACAACGAATACAAGGATTCCTATTACAGCTCTCAACGACCGCAATGAATGATTTTTTTCGTGCCGACATTGGAGGCGAGGTTTCAAAGAACCCACCACTGTACGCTTGT